>ERZ833963.410-NODE-410-length-64270-cov-9.366690_pt1 | contig 64270 bp, 59 predicted proteins | sample MGYA00519693_ERZ833963 | MGnify/ENA primary metagenome ERZ833963 (study PRJEB31850, sample SAMEA3708748) | human gut metagenome | biome: human gut; feature: human-associated habitat; material: faeces | place: China | collected 2014 ...
AATCGTGCCCACTACGTTCCAGCCAAATTTTCTTTGCTATGGAGGACGGAATATTACTGTTCACCTAAGAAAGAACCATAAAGATTTCTTTTTTAGGCAGTTTTTACTTCTGGACTACTTTTAGGCATGACCAAATTTAAGATGATAGCAGCAATAGCAGCTACGGCAATTGGGGAACCTAATAAGTATTGTAAAATTTGTGGTGCGTTCTTAGTAACACTAGCAGGTAATAGAACTAAAGCTAATGTTAAAACGATTGGAATACCGATGATGTAAAGATCACGGTCAGTTGTTTCTAAGCCACGGATGACGTTAAGACCATTTAGCATGATCGTAACGGTGATGATGGCGAAGACTCCACCAATCACTGGTGCGGGAATGGCAGCTAGAAAGGCGGATAATTTACTGAAAAATCCTAAAATTGAGAACCAAATACCGGCGAATAAGAAAACACGTTTACTGGCAACACCGGTAATAGAAATGACACCAGCGTTTGTAGAATAACCAGTAACAGGAGTAGTTCCTAGTAGGGAAGCTACCATACAGCTAAGTCCTTCACCGATAATTCCGTGATTCCATTGTTTATCAGTGATTTCATGATTTGTAACGGCACCCATAGCGAACCAAGTACCAGTAGTTTCAGTCGTTATAACGGCGTAAATGATGATGAAAGTAATGATTGCTGATGGACTAAAATTGATGCCCCAGTGGAAGATAGTTCTTTCTGGAAGACCGAACCAAGCGGCCTCACTAACTTCTTTCCAATTGAACATGCCCATCATAGTTGAAACGATCGTACCTACACCCAGTGCTAAAATAATTGAACTAGTTCTGAAAAAGCGACGAACTTTTTTAAACTTCAAGCTGATACCAACAGAAACCAATAATGTCAATGCGGTAACTGAAGCTAAGATGATATTGTTGTTAACATTGCCACCAGCATTAAAGATGTTGTCATTCAATGCTGTAGGAATCAATGATAATCCAACACAAGTAATAATAGTTCCACCGACTAAAGCGGGGACTAAACGGTTAATTATCTTCTGGAAGATTCCAGTTGCACCTAGAATAATCAAGATAATTGAGCCAATTAAGGTAGCTCCAATCAAAGTACCCATTCCGTTACCTTTTAAACCACCAGATGCCAAGACAACACCAGCGGCAGCTCCCAAGGGAACAAATGAAGGGCCTTGAGAAACAGGCATTTTCATGAAGACGAAAGTTTGTAAAATTGTACCGATTCCGGCAGCTAAGAATGTTGATTGCAATAATCCCATTTGGTCACCCAGACCCATGGCCATCATACCAGCTAAAACAATTGGTGGTACATAAATATCCATTGCTAAGACGTGTTGTAATCCTAAGAAACCAGCTTCTCCCATGCCAATTTTGTCATCAGGACCAACGAGTAGACTACTCTTATTATTATCCATTATTCTTCTCCTAAGTTGTCATGTACTAATTTTCCAGATACATAAACTTTTTTGATATTTTCTTTATTCGTGTGGTAAATCAGTCTTTCAAAAATTTCTTGCGGTTCATTAGATGAAATGTTGAAATATTGATCTTGAACAATTTGTAAATCAGCTTTGAAGCCAGATTTAATTTGTCCTGATTTGATATGCAAAGCATTTGCTCCGCCAACAGTGGCAAGGTAAAAGGCATTTGCGGCTGAAATACGTGCATTTTCATGTCCTTGTTCAGTTAGAACTTGTGAAGACATGATACTTTGTTGCATATTGCGATAAAGACTAGGAGAAAAACCTCCGGAAATATCGGTACCTAAACCGACTTTAACGTTTTTTTGATGAGCATCTTGGACTCGCATAACGGAGTTACCAAAATAAATATTAGAAATTGGACAGTGAGCAATGGCTGTTTTACGACTATTGAAAGTGTCTAAATCTTGGTCACTTAGTTGAGTACCGTGTGCCATAACTGATTTATCAGTCAATAATCCAAATTTGTCCAAAACTTCAGTGTCTCTTAAATGATAATGTTCTAGAGCATAGTGATCTTCCCAAATACTTTCACTGCAGTGTGATTGAATAGGTAAATCATATTTCTTCGCTAATTGTCCAAGACCTTGTAGAGTCTCTTCGGTACAACTAGGAACAAACCTCGGCGTTATAACGGGGGTTATTTCAGCATTGGTTTGTTTTTGCAAATCGAACATCTTTTGAATAAATGCCTCAGTTTGTTTTAATGCAACTTGAGAATTTTGATCACGATAATAATCTGGTGTTTGATCAGGATTGTCCATCGCAACTTTTCCAATGAAGGCTCTTTGACCAAGTTTCGCACAGATTTTAGCAAGAATCAGATTAGCTTCATTGTGAATCGAACCAAAAAATAATCCGGTCGTCGTTCCGTTAGCTAGGAGTTCTTTAATTAGACTGTAGTAAATTTTTTCGGCATATTCTTTATCCTTGAATTTAGCTTCCAATGGAAAGGTATAAGAATTTAGCCATTCATTCAGCGGTTTATCCAAAGCTAAACCAGCTTGAGGCCATTGTGGCGCATGAATATGTAAATCAGTGAATCCTGGTAGAATGTAGCTACCTTTTTCAACTCGATGATAAGAACCATTTTGTTGAGCAGTTTGTTTAACAGGCTGATAATCGCTATCAGTAGCGGATATAACTCGGTCAATAATTCCTGACTGATCTACACATATAAGTACTTCTGGTGTAAAATCCGCCTTGTCAAACGAAACTGAAGAAATAATAGTTCCCTCAATAACTATTTGATAGGTGATAATCTAACACTTCCTTAAATTTTATATACGTAAGAATAACATGAATGATTATGTAAATAAATAGTAAATAGTTCGTATTTTGCTTGCAAGATAATAAAAAGTGTGAAATATTAACTTTTATCGTTATGAAAATGCTAATAATATATATGTTGAATACGATTACAAACACTGATATAAATTAATTTACTTTCTTTTAAAAAACTGTTTAAACCGTTATAAATAAAAGAAATTAATTTTTTGAAAAAAATTTGACCGATATTGTTCTAAAAAGATTGAAAATTAATAAAATAATGACTTGTCATATAAAAATTATCTAACGTATACTTTTATCAGGGATAATATGGGGGAGTACGTTTGTGCAAGAAAAATTTGAAAAAAAATTGACGCCTTTAGCTAATAAGTTAGCTGAAAACGTCGTTTTAAAATCGTTACGCGATGGCTTTTTGATTATTACGCCACTGATTATAGTTATTTCGATATTTTTATTGATTGGTAATTTTCCAATTCCAGGATGGACAAAATTTTGGACTGGAATCTTTGGTCATAAGTGGATTGAATGGTTTAGTGCAGTTTCTGGATCAGTGTTTAATTTTACCGGCTTATTGTCGTGCTTTGGGATTTCTTATGCTTATAGTAAAAATCGTGGATTAGTGCCAGTACATGCCACAGCGGTAGCATTAGTTTCTTTTTTCATTTTAACGCCAATGACTGTAACATTTGGCCAACATGAAGTTGGAGCTGTTAAAACTTTATATCTTGGTCCTAATGGAATTTTCTTAGGACTTTTTACAGCTTTAGTTAGTGTCGAGTTGTTTAGATTCGCTAAAAAGCGTAAATGGACGATTAAGATGCCTAAAGGTGTACCGGATATGGTTCGAGAATCATTTGATGTCTTGTTGCCTAGTGGTTTTGTAATTTTGATTTTCTTTTTGATTAGGATTATTTTTAGTTTAACATCTATGGGGACAGCTTATAATTTTATTTATACGCTGTTGCAAGCACCATTAAAGCATGTCGGGAATTCATTAGGTTCAGTTTTTTTGTATATTTTCATAGCTTCAATTTTGTGGTGTTTTGGAATTAATGGACCGTCAGTCGTTAATAGTGTCTGGTCACCGATATTCTTTGTCTTGAGTCAGGATAACTTAAAGGCTTTCCAAACAGGTCATCCGTTACCTCACATCTATACTGAGCAGTTCATTGAAGATTTTGCGACATATGGTGGCGGTGGCAGTGTCTTATCGTTGATCATCGTGATGGTGTTTGTCTGTAAATCTAAACGAATCAAAGAATTAGGTAAATTGACGCTTATTCCTAGTATCTTTGGAATTGGCGAGCCACTTATTTATGGGTTACCAGTTGTTTTGAATCCAATTATTGCGATACCGTTTGTAATAACACCGGTCGTGAATGTTTTGTTGTCAGGATTAGCTTTTTCAATTCATTTGGTGCCATATACTAACGGTGTCATGTTGCCATGGACTACACCACCGATCATTTCGGGTTGGTTGACGACAGGAAGTTGGCGTGGTGCTGCGCTGCAAGTTATTGAGATTATTATTGGTATTATGATTTATTTGCCTTTTATTAAAATGTTAGATAATAAATATTTGTTGGATGAAGCAGCTGCTGAATAAGTGGTTGTTTTTTTTTTGATGTATTTGAAAGCGCTTAAATGTTAAGCTATTATCAAAATAAACAGTGAAGGGAGCATAATTATGCCAAAAATCAAATTAGTAGCAATGGATATTGATGATACCTTGTTAGATGATAAGAAGAACATTTCTTTACAAAATAAAACGGCTATTCAGAGTGCACTTGATGATGGGGTCAAGATAGTATTAAGTTCAGGAAGAACCTTCAATGGGATGATTGAATATTTGGATGAATTAGGTATTGAAGGTAATGATCAATTTGTAATTATTGACGGTGGTGGTGTCGTTCAGACAGTATCAGGACATATTATCTATCAACAGACTTTGTCGAATGCTGCCTATCGGAAGATTGATAAATATGTAGTTGATAATGGACTGCATTATAATGCCGTAGATGTAGAAGGAAATACTTATACTAGTAATCGAGATTTTATTGATAAATATACTGTTTTACAAGCTTTTGAAAATAACAAAGGATTAATTATTAAGAGTCCAGATGAGCTACCTAATGATTTTGAAATAGTAAAAGCTATTTTAAATGAGGATGGATCAAAATTGGATGCTATTACACCAGAAGTAAATGATCTGTTTGGAAAAAACCATTACGTAGTAAGAACGGATGTTGGTTTTTTGGAGATCATGCCACAACATGTCGATAAAGGCAACGCCTTATTACATTTAGCTGATCATCTAGGAATTGATATAAAAAATACTTTGGCAATTGGTGATGGAGCCAATGATATACCAATGTTAAAACAAGCTGGAGTATCCGTGGTCATGGAAAATGCCGCTGAATCAATAAAAGAAATAGCAGATTTCGTTACTAAAAATAATAATGAAAGTGGCGTGGCAACAGCTTTTGAGAAATATGTTTTAAATTAAGATAAATAGTGATTTAAAAAATAATCTTTTGAAACCGTTTACAAATCATAGTGAATGTTTTATACTAATTTGTGTTGAAAGAAATGAACATGGCTCAGTGAGTTGTTACTATTAAATTAGGCGAGATCACTTAGCATTTTGATTAAGTTTTTTATTAGTCGAAGTGTGGGTGGTCTTTTTTATTTGTTGAGTGAGTTGTTACTATTAAATTAGGCGAGATCACTTAGTATTACAGACTTGTAGTTTACCGCAAAACTGTATACTAGTGGTCTTTTTTTTATGGATTAAGGAAAGGAGGCAATTAAATTGGTACAAATAGTACAAGTTTTTAATAACAACAGTGCTCTGGTTGACATAGGAGACCATCGTCAAGCAATTGTGAATGGAACCGGCATTGCTTTTAACAAGCATAAGGGGTCGGAGATTGACTCTAAAAAAGTGAATAAGATTTTTTATTTAGATACAAAAGAATCACAACAAAATTTATATTTCTTGATTAAAGATATTCCAATCGATATCGTAACTACTACTTATGAAATTATTGATTATGGTGTTAAAAAATATAAGTATCATGTACTAGATTATGCGTACATCACTTTAAGTGATCATCTTTTAGGATCATATAACCGCATAATGGATGGTACTTATCAAGAAGCTTTAATCCCTAATATGCACAATGAATATCCTTTGGAATACAGAATTGCTGAACATGCTTTAGAAGTAATTAACAATAACTTGGGTGTTGAATTTCCTAAATCTGAAATTAAAAGTATTGCACTTCATTTTATCAATGCAAAAGGTAACGGGCCAGAAGAGAGTGGCCTTAAGAAAGATGAAAGCCAAGATATTAATGAAATTGTAAATGGCATCTTAGACAAGTATGGAATCAAACGTATCGGAAGCAATAGTAATTATTATGACCGATTTATGATTCATCTCCAATATTTAGCTGGTCGTTTGGATAAGCCAGAAGATAAAAAGGAAATTAGTCCAAGTTTAGAGATCGAAATGAAGAAGTCATATCCAGATTCTTTTGAAATTGCTAGTGAAATGTATGACGAGCTTCAAAATAAACTTAATAAGAATTTAGGTTCAAATGAGTTAATTTATTTCATTATTCATATTCAGCGTTTAATTCAAGAAGAAGTTAAAAGTTAGCGAGGGAAAAATTATGGCCGTTACTAAAGAAGATATATCAATGACAGGTTTTGCAATCGTTGCTTATGCGGGGGATGCCAAGACAGCACTTCTAAAAGCCTTGGATAATGCTCGTGAAGGTAAAATTGCTGAAGCTAAAAAATTGGTTGAAGAAGCAAATCAATCAATTGTTGATGCTCATAATGAACAAACCAAATTGTTAGCTGATGAAGCTGGTGGCATGGATATGGATGTCACATTTATTATGGTTCATGGACAGGATACTTTGATGACAACAATGATGTTGATGGATCAATGTAAATTCTTCATTGATGAGTATGAAAGAATTAATAAGATTGAAGAGAAGTTAGATATGCAAAATTAAATAAGGGGGATTAAAAAAATGGATGTCATTACTAATAGAATTGAAAAAATGAAACCCGGATTTGAAAAAATTGCATCTAATGCATATGTTTCTGCTATCCGTGATGGTTTCATTGCCGCAATGCCAATTATTTTGTTCTCAAGTTTGTTCATCCTAGTTGCATATGTTCCAAACGCTTGGGGATATCATTGGCCAACTAATGTTGAAAATAACATTATGATTGCCTATAACTACTCAATGGGTCTTTTAGCTTTGTTTGTTACTGCGACAACTGCTAAAAATTTAACAGATACTAAGAACCTAGATTTGCCCAAGACTAATCAAATGAATTCAGTGTCAATCATCATGGCAGCTGAAATTGCATTTATTATTAGTTCTATCGTTCAAAACAAAGGTGGAGCAGATCTTACATATTTAGGAACACAAGGTTTGGTAGCATCATATCTTGTCGGCTTGATTGTTCCTAATATCTACTACATTTGTATTAAAAATAACGTTACTATCAAAATGCCTCCACAAGTACCACAAAATATTTCTCAGACATTCAAAGACGTTATTCCAATGTTCTTATCAGTTACAGTTTTCTGGGCTTTCTCATTACTACTAGTAAATTTAACTGGTAAAAACTTAGCTCAATTAATTATTGCAATATTAGCACCTATTTTCAGTGCTAGTGATTCGTATATTGGCTTAGCCATTATTGCTGGTGCGATGGGATTCTTCTGGTTTGTTGGTGTTCAAGGACCATCAATCGTTGCTCCTGCCGTTTCAGCTATTGAAGTTACAAATACAGCAGCCAACTTGAACTTGATTCAAGCTGGTCACCAAGCAACACACGTTTTAGCTCAAAATGCTCAAGATTATGTTATGAATATGGGTGGTACTGGATCAACCTTTATTCTAGTATTTTTGTTCCTATTCTTAGCTAAATCGAAACAATTGAAAGCTTTAGGTAAGGCTTCATTTATTCCAGTTAGTTTCTCAGTTAATGAACCTATTTTGTTCGGTGCTCCAATTATTATGAATCCTATTTTCTTCATTCCTTTCGTTGTTACACCAATGGTCAACATTTGTATGTTTAAGTTCTTTATTGATGTCCTAGGAATGAACGGTATGATGTACACCATGCCATGGGTAATTCCAGCTCCAATTGGTATTTTAGTAAGTACCGGTTTTGCACCATTAGCCTTTGTCTTCGTACTTCTAAGTTTGGTTGTCGATGCATTCATCTGGCTTCCATTCATGAGATCATATGATAGAGATTTGCTCACTGCTGAAAATAAGAAAGCAGAAGAAGAAGGAATTGCTACTGACGATTCAACAGATGAAACAACAGATGACTCCAATGATGCAACTGTAATGGCAACAGATGAATCTGATGATAAAGATGATACTACTTTAGATAAAGATACTGCTGTTATGGTTATCTGTGCCGGCGGTGGTACTAGTGGTATTTTGGCCAATGCTTTGAATAAGATGGCTAAGGAACGTGATTTGCCATTATCAGCTGCAGCTCGTGCTTATGGTCAGGATATGAATATGATTCAGGATATGGATCTAGTTATTTTGGCACCACAAATGGAAAGTATGAAAGGTAATGTAAAGAAGATTACTGATAAGTACGGTGCTAAATTAGCAACTACGTCAGGTAAAGAATATATTGAATTAACTAGAAATCCTGAGAAATCATTGAAATTTGTAAAAGATCACTTATAGGAGGATGTTTTTTAATGCTTAAATTACCAAAAGATTTTTTGATGGGTGGAGCAAGTGCCGCTTATCAAGTTGAGGGTGCAACTAAGGAAGACGGAAAAGGTAAAGTTCTTTGGGATGATTATCTTGAAAAGCAAGGCCGTTTTAGTCCAGATCCTGCAGCTGATTTTTATCATCGATATGATGAAGATCTAACGTTAGCTGAAAAGTATGGCGTTCAGACTATTAGAGTATCAATTGCTTGGTCAAGAATTTTTCCAGAGGGAACTGGTAAAGTAGAACCACGTGGTGTTGAATATTATCATAAATTGTTTGCATCTTGTGCCAAACATCATATTATTCCTTTCGTCACATTACATCACTTTGACACACCACTTACTCTGCATGATAAAGGTGACTGGTTGAGTCAAGAAATGCTTGATGCTTTTGTTGATTATGCCAAATTCTGCTTCAAAGAATTCCCAGAAGTAAAATATTGGATCACTATCAATGAACCTACTTCTATGGCTATCCAACAAACTGTCAGTGGAACTTTCCCTCCAGGGACTAAAGGCCGTTTTGATTTGGCATTTCAAGCTGAACACAACCAAATGGTAGCTTCTGCTAGAATTATCAACGCTTATAAAGAAATGAATCTCGGTGGCCAAATTGGTATCGTTCATGCTTTACAGACGGTTTACCCATACAGTGATAGTCCAGAAGACAAGCATGCTGCGGATTTGATGGATGCATTTGAAGATAGACTATATTTGGATGGTACTTTAGCCGGTAAATATAATCCTGAAACACTTAGTTTGGTTAAGGAAATATTGGATGCCAATAATCAACCTATGTTCAAGTCAACTGATGAAGAAATGGCACAGTTAGATAAAGCCGCACATCAAATCGACTTTGTCGGAGTAAACAATTACTTTAGTAAATGGATGCGTGCATACAAAGGTGAATCAGAGATGGTTCACAACGGTACGGGTGCTAAAGGCACATCAGTCTCTAGATTACATGGTATCGGAGAAGAAAAGAAACCTGATGGGATTGAAACGACTGATTGGGATTGGTCGATTTATCCTAAAGGGATGTATGATATTTTAATGCGTATTCATAATGAATATCCATTGGTTCCAGCTATCTATGTAACAGAAAATGGTATCGGTTTGAAAGAGAGTTTACCAGAAGGTGCAACTTCCGATACGATCATCGATGATCCAAAGAGAATTGACTATCTTAAGAAGTATATTTCTGCCATTGCGAAAGCAATTAATGATGGAGCAAATGTCAAAGGTTACTTTATTTGGTCATTGCAAGATCAATTCTCATGGACAAATGGTTATAGCAAGCGTTATGGACTATTCTTCGTAGATTTCCCAACACAAAAGAGATACGTCAAGAAGAGTGCTTTGTGGTTCAAGAAGCTCAGTGAGACTCACGAAATACCTGAATAAATTCAAAGAATGGAGTTAAGAATTTAATTATTCTTGGCTCTATTTTTTGATTATTTAAAAAAAAGTTTATTGAAACCGTTTACAAATAATTGGATGTGATATATACTAAGTTCTGTTGAAAGATGAATAACTAGTAAATTGTTACTATTAGATTAGGCGAGATTACTAGACATTTCACTTGGAGATAACTGTTTTTAATGAACAGCTATATCTAGGGGGGATGTCAGTAATCTCGTCTTTTTGCGTCTGGAAAGGGGGCTGGTTGATGGTAGAAATTGCTCAAGTCTTTAATAATAATAGTGCTTTGGTTAACCTAGGAGATCATAAGCAGGCAATTGTTAAGGGTAAGGGTATCGGTTTTCACATGACAAAAGGATCAAATTTAGAATCAAATAAAATCGAAAAAATATTTTATTTAAATACTAAAGGATCCCAAGAAAACTTATTTTTCCTAATGAAAGATATACCAATCGATGTGGTTACCACTACTTATGAAATTATTGATTATGCTAAAAGAAAATTTGATTATAATGTTTTGGATTATGTTTATATCACGTTAAGTGATCATATTTTTGGCTCATATAAAAGATATCTTTCACATACGTATTCAGAAAGTTTAGTTCCTGATATGAGCAATCAATATACGACAGAATATTTAATCGCCAGTCATGGCTTAGATGTAATTAATAAAAATCTAGGTGTCAACTTTCCAGAATCCGAAATAAAAAGTATTGCTTTACATTTTATCAATGCTCGCGGCGAAGAAAGTCAGAAAAATTATTTGAAGAAAGATGAAACAATCGATATTAATCAAATTGTTAAGGGCATTTTAATTGATAATAATATTTTTCGAGAAGAGGGAAATGGAAATTATTATGATCGTTTCATGATACATCTTCAATATTTAACTGGTCGGTTAGATGACCAAACTGATGAAAATGAGGACTTTAGTGAGAAATTGGAAAGAGAAATGCAGGATTCGTATCCTGTCTCTTATCAAATAGCTAAAGATATTTATGTCACTATTCAAAACAAGCTAAATAGAAAATTAAGTAGCAGTGAGCTTTTATATTTCATCATTCACATTCAACGTTTAACGCACGAAAAAACAAAAAGTTAGAGGTAAATTATTATGGCAGTTACTAAAGAAGATATTTCAATGACAGGTTTTGCAATCGTTGCTTATGCTGGAGATGCTAAAACAGCACTTTTGAAAGCATTAGATAATGCAAGAGAAGGCAAAATTGAAGAAGCAAAGAAGTTAGTTGAAGAAGCTAACAAGTCTATCGTCGATGCTCACAATGAGCAAACTAAATTGCTTGCTGATGAAGCTGGTGGCATGGACATGGATGTCACATTTATTATGGTCCACGGTCAAGATACATTGATGACAACAATGATGTTGATGGACCAATGCAAGTTCTTCATTGATGAATATGAACGTATCAATAAGATTGAAGAAAAACTAGATATGAAGAACTAATTATTTAGAAATTTTAAGTATTCAAAAAAAACTAACTCTGGGGGGTAAGTACTTATGAATACGATCGTTAAACAGATTGAAAAAGCACAACCGTTTTTCAAGAAACTCTCAGCCAACATTTATCTACAAGCCGTTCGTGATGGTTTCATTTCACTAATGCCAATCATCATCTTCTCGTCCTTGTTCATTTTAGTTGCTGATGTACCTAATATTTGGGGCTTTTATTGGCCTACAAATGTTAGTGACGGATTAATGAAGATTTACAACTTCTCAATGGGTGTTCTATCACTTATGGCTGCTGCCAACGTTGCTAGAGCATTAACTAAGAATTTGAACTTACGTTTGCCAAAGATTAATCAAATTCCTACGGCGGCCGTAATGTTCTCAGCACAAATTTCATTCTTACTTGTTGCTGTTGATCCATTTACTAATAAAGCCGGTGCTCTATTCTTCACAGAAGGATATATGGGTACTAAAGGTTTGCTAGCTGCATTCCTTGTTGGTTTTATCGTTCCAAACATCTACTACTTCAGTTTTAAGAATCACTTAACTTTGAAGATGCCAGATGCTGTACCACAGAATATTTCTTCAGCTTTCGCTAATATCATCCCATTCGCATTAGCTACATCATTCTTTGGTTTGTTTGATATCTTCTTCAGAATGGCAACTGGTACTAACTTAGCTGCTTGGATTATTCAAGTATTAGCTCCATTGTTTACAGCTGCTGATGGTTATGTTGGTTTAGCTATTGTTTATGGTGCTATGGCCTTCTTCTGGTTCATTGGTATTCAAGGACCTTCAATTGTTGAACCTGCTGTTACAGCTATTTACTTAACAAACGTTGAAACAAACATGAAGATCGTTCAAGCCGGTGGACATGCTACACATATTCTTGCACAAGGTACTCAATACTTTGTTGCTACATTAGGTGGTACTGGTGCTACATTAGTTATCACTTACATGTTTGCTCTTTGGGCAAAATCAAAAGAATTGAAAGCTATCGGACGTGCAGCCGCAATTCCTGTTTCATTCGGTGTTAACGAACCTATTTTGTTCGGTGCTCCATTGATTTTGAATCCTATTTTCTTCATTCCATTTATTGGTGCTCCAATTTTGAACGTTTGGTTATTCAAGATATTCGTTGATTACTTTGGTATGAACGGATTCGTATTCAACTTACCATGGACAACTCCTGGTCCTATCGGATTGATCATGGGTGTTAGATTCTCAATTCAAGCTGTTATTTTGGCTGTTGCATTGATTGTAATGGATGTTATCGTTTACTACCCATTCTTCAAAGCATATGATACGCAAAAGGTTCAAGAAGAAGCTAAAAAGGCTGCTGAAGCAGAAGCAAATGGTGAAAGTGGTGTAGAAACTACTGATGCTGTTGTTGCTACAGATGCAGGTGATATTCCTCTAGGACTTACAAAGGATAAAAAGAATTTAAATATTTTAGTTATTTGTGCCGGTGGTGGTACATCAGGTATTTTAGCCAATGCCTTAAATAAGATGGCTAAAGAAAAAGACTTACCAATCGAAGCCGCAGCTGCCGCTTATGGTGCTCACGGTGATTTATTACCAGATATGGATGTCACAGTTCTTGCTCCACAAATGGATGCTATGAAAGATTCACTAAAGAAAGAAGCCGATGCAAGTAACGTTAAGATGATTACTACATCTGGTAAGCAATATATCGATTTAACTAGACACGCTGATAAAGCCTTGAGTTTCATTATTGACAAACTAAAAGGCAATGACGCTAATCAAGCAGAAGGAGATAAAAAATGACACTGATTAACCGAGTAAAATCATTACCAAAAGGTTTCGTTCTAGGAGGAGCTACTGCAGCTTATCAAGTAGAAGGGAATACTAAAGTAGACGGCAAAGGGAAGACCATGTGGGATGACTATTTGAAGAAACAAGGCCGTTTCAGCCCTGATCCTGCAAGTGATTTTTACAACCGTTATCCAGAAGACTTGGCTCTTTCTAAGAAGTATGGACTCAATGCCATTCGTGTTTCAATTGCTTGGAGTAGAATTTTTCCAGATGGCTATGGCGAACCTAATCAAAAGGGTGTTGATTACTATCACAGATTATTCAAGCAATGCCTAGATGATGGTATCGAACCTTATGTAACTTTGCATCACTTTGATACACCAAAGACATTGTTTGATCAAGGTGATTGGTTGAACAGAAAGCAAATTGACTATTTTGTTGATTATGCTAAATTCTGTTTCAAAGAATTTCCAGAGGTTACTAACTGGTTTACGATCAATGAGTTGATTTCATTAGCACAATCACAATATATTGGTGGAAATTTCCCACCTAATCATCATTTTGATGTATCAAGCGCTATCCAAGCTGAACACAATGAATTACTAGCACATGCCCGTGTAGTTAACTTGTTCAAAGAGATGGGATGCAAAGGTAGAATCGGTTTAATCCACGTTATTCAACCAGTTTATCCAATCGTCGATACACCAGAAAATCGTCACGCTGCAGCGCTACAAGATGCTTTCATTAACCGTTTCTTACTAGATGGAACATTTCTTGGTGAGTACAGTGATGAGACAATGAGCTTGATCAATGAAATCTTGGAAAAGAATGATGCACATTTGGATATCCAAGATGGTGATATGGAAATCTTGAAGAAGGCAAGTACTCAAAATGACTTCTTTGGATTGAATTATTATCAAAATCAATATGTCAAGGCTTATGATGGCGAAAGTGGCAATACTTTCAATGGTACAGGTGATAAGGGTACTAGTTCATTTAGATTCCACGGTGTTTGTGAAACGGTTAAGAATCCTGATATCCCAACTACTGATTGGGACTGGAATATTTATCCAGAAGGGTTATATGATGTTTTAACAAGAATCCATCGTGAATATAAGAATTGTAAGACTATTTATATCACTGAGAATGGTATCGGTATGAAAGAGCACATTGCTGATGATGCTCCAGATGACTTTATTTATGATGATGATAAACGAATCGATTACGTTGACCAACATCTACAAGCTTTGTTGAAAGCTTGTAGTGAAGGTGTTGATGTTAATGGTTACTTCATCTGGTCATTACAAGATCAATTCTCATGGGCAAATGGTTATAACAAACGTTATGGTCTATTCTATGTAAACTTTGATAACCAAAAACGTTACGTTAAAAAGAGTGCACTATGGTTTAAAGAACTTTCAGATACAATGAAATAAATTTTGACTTCCCTCAATTGAAAATATTTCAGTAACTGTTAGATGGCTTTTCCTAGGTAAAAATTAAGCGTTGAAATAAGAGAACCTTGAGACAATAAAAAAGTCCCAAGGTTCTTTTTTCTATTACAATAGAAGTAAATAAATAGGAGGATTGTGATGACTTACAAATTAATTGCATTAGACATGGATGATACGCTCTTAACATCTCAAAAGACGATATCAGATAAGAACAAAGAAATGATTCAAAAAGCTCTTTCTAAAGGAATCAAAGTGGTTTTATGCTCAGGAAGAACTCACAATGCGGTGGTAGATTATGCTGAAGAATTAGGTATCAAAGGTGTAGATCAATACATGATCACTAATGGTGGGGCAATCATTGAAAATTTAGAAGGCAAAATCATTTATCAACGAATGATGAGTAACGATTTTTATCGCCAATTTGTGCACTTTATTAAAGAAAATAATCTGCATTATAACGTCGTTGATAATCAAGGTAATACTTACACTAGTCAAAGTGACTGGTTTGATAAATACACTATTATGCAAGCCTATGAAAATGATAATGGTTTGTTTGTTCGAGAACCAGACGATTTACCAGATAACTTTGAAATTACTAAAGCAATCATTAATGGTGATGAGAAGAAATTAGACGATATCACACCAATGGTCAACGAGAAATTTGCTAAAGATTATTTCGTAGTAAGAACTGGAGTTGGCTTCTTAGAGATTTTTCCTAAAGATGTTAACAAAGGCAATGCTGTCAAGATTTTAGCTAAGGATTTGAATTTTGATTTATCTGAAGTAATGGCAATGGGAGATCGTGATAATGATATTCCAATGTTAAAAATTGTTGGTAAAGGAATTGCCATGGAAAATGCGATGCCACAAGTAAAGACAGCTGCTGATTTTGTGACTGCTGATAATAATCATAGTGGAGTAGGTTTAGCAATTGAGAAATTTGCTTTGTAAAATATAATCTTTTTTAGCATACGCTTTCATTATTTTGCTTGATTTAACCGCAAACGCCTAGAAGTACTTTATAATTAAAGTTATGAGGAGGGGATTATGCGATTACTGATTGAACAAGTTTTTAATAACAATACAGCTGTCGTTAATTTGGGGGATGACCAACACGCGATAGTTAAAGGTAAAGGGATAGCCTTCAATAAATCCAAAAAATCCTTTCTAGATAGTTCTAAAATAGAGAGGATTTTTTATTTAGATTCTGAAGAATCACAAAAGGATTTGTATTTTTTATTAAAAGATATTCCTATCGATGTAGTAACCACAACTTATGAAATAGTCGATTATGCTAAGAAAAAATTTAATTATTCGGTTATGGATTACATTTATATAACGCTCAGTGACCATATTTTTGGAGCGTACCAGCGTTACAATAATGGGCAATATAAGGAAAGCCACATTCCTGATATGAGTGATAATTATTTGGATGAATATTTGATAGCTAGTAAGGGATTGAATATTATTAATCACAATTTGAATATTCAATTACCAGACTCAGAAATTAAAAATATAGCGTTACATTTTATCAATGCTAAAACCGATAAAAAAATTCCTAAGCATAACGATAAAATTAAAGTTGATTTCGATAAAATTATTAAACGGGTAATGATCAAGAATAATATTTTCCGAACTAAAAGCAATAGTAATTATTATGATCGTTTCATGGTTCATCTACAGTATTTATCCCAGAGATTGAATAATAAATCTCAAGACACTAATTTTGATAAAAAAATTGAATTAGAGATGGAAAGAGACTACCCGGGCTCAACGAGTATTGCCAAACAAATTTCATTCGAGATCAAACAGGCGATGGGAGTGGAATTGAGTAGTAAAGAGTTATTGTATTTTATTATTCACATTCAGCGAATCACTCAGGAAGATGGTTTAAATCAAAAATAAGTAAAATTCTAATAAACTAAGGATTTATTTCTCGTAAACGATACAATATTTGTATCATTTTATCGGAAATAGATCCTTTTTTTCTTTTATTAAATAAAAATTAGAATCCGGCTAAACCTTTGAAAATTAACGAAAAAATGAAGAATCATTGTAATTTAAATAATTGATGCTTGAATTATAATTAGAAAATATTTAATATTATTAATAAATAGTTTGACAGATTAAAATAGAGTGCTAATCTAAAGTGAAATTGGAAAAGGAGCGATTGCGCATGAGTAAATTAATTGGAATTACTGCAGATATTTTTTTAGGTGCTACAGACGTGATCAATCAAAAGTTAATGGATTTTGTCCCACGTCCACTCGTTAATGGAGTTATCGCTGCTGGTGGTATTCCGGTTAGTTTACCCTCAATTCCTAAAGAAGAAGTCAACGGCTTGATTGCTAGATTGGACGGAGTAATTTTTCCTGGTGGTCCCGATATTGACCCGATTTTTATGGGTGAAGAGCCGATACCTAATCTTGGTGTGACTAATCGAACTAGAGACTTGTTTGAAATTGCTTTAGCTAGAACGGCGGTTGCTAAAAAGATCCCCATTTTAGGAATTTGTCGAGGAGCTCAAGTTATCGATGTGGCTTTAGGTGGTTCTGTCTACCAAGATTTACCTAGTCAATATCCTGGAAAATTACTAAAGCACCATCAGCAGTCACCTGGAGATCAACCGACTCATTTTGTTTCAGTCAACCATGATTCTAAATTATTTAAGTCAATTGGAGATAACGTTTTTGTTAATTCCAGACATCATCAAGCAATTAAAAATGTTCCTGAAGGATTGAGAGTTGTCTCTAAAGCGACTGACGGTGTGATTGAAGGAATTGAAAATGATGATGCGACTGTTCAAGCTGTTCAATGGCATCCAGAAAATCTCTGGCAACATGATTCTCAACAATTACAACTTTTTAAGGATTTTATTGCTCGCACATAATAAAAAAATTGAACTTGTCAAAAATATTTTTGTGTTGTAGTATTTTTAACTGAAAACTGAATAGATTTCTTCGGGGCAGGGTGTAATTCCCGACCGACGGTGACAATTCAACGAAATTGAAGTCCGTGACCCACGCAAGTGGTGGACCTGGTGAGAATCCGGGACCGACAGTATAGTCTGGATGGTAGAAGAACAATGAGATAATTATTTCATGCTATTAGTCGGCTTATTTGAGTCGCTCTCGTGTGAAATCTTATTTAGCTTATCTTGGGCCCCGCATATTTTTATGTGGGGTCTTTTTTTGTGGGGTGAATAGGATTTGGATAGATTTATGAAATTAGCTTTTGAGGAAGCAAAGAAAGGAAAAGATACTTGGACTAATCCACAAGTTGGTGCGGTGATAGTAAAAGACAATCAAGTTTTAGGCCAAGGACATCATGCAACATTTGGACATGAGCATGCCGAAATCAACGCTTTTAAGTCTTTAAAAGATATTGACGATGCCAAAAATGCGACGTTGTACGTTACTTTAGAGCCTTGTTCGCATTTTGGTAAGACGCCACCTTGTGTTCAAAAAATAGTTCAGTTGGGTGTAAAAAAAGTTGTTATAGGACAAATTGATCCTAATCCGCTAGTAAGTGGCAAGGGTGTTAAATATTTACGAGATAACGGAGTAGTAGTTGAGGAACAGTTGATTAGTTCTGAATTAAACCGTTCATACAATTATTTTTATAAGAATAATCAACCACTAGTTACCGTTAAATATGCAATGACTTTGGACGGTAAGATCAATAAAAATAAAAATCAACGATCGATTATATCTAATCAGGCTGCTTTTGAAGATTCTCAGCAATTACGCAGTCAACAACAAGTTATCTTGATTGGGGAGAATACTTTAAAAGTCGATAATCCGGCTTTGACAGTTAGAGACAAAAAAATGTCTTTTCCACCAATCAGAGCGGTAGTTGTTAGAGATATTAATCAAATATCATTGGATTTAAAGATTTTTCAAACTGATGAACCGATTTGGTTTTTCAGTGAAACTAAGAATCTTCGAACCTTACCTGAAAATGTCAAAGTAATTGTTGGTGAGTGGACACCGGATAATATTTTAAATTACCTGACCACTCAAAAAATTCAGGCCGTTTTAGTAGAAGGTGGAAGTTTCTTGCAAGCAAAGTTTTTATCCGCTGGTTTGGTAGAAAAATTAGTAGTTTATTTAGCAAATAAAATTTATGGTTCAGGTTTACCAGCAGTTTGGGGTGCAGATTTCGATTCGATAGATTTTGTTGAACCAACTGTAGAAAAATTAGCTGATAATTTGAAAATAACGACGTGGAGGAAAGACTGATGTTTACAGGGATTATAAAAAATATTGGAACGATTGCCGGTGTAAATCGGGAAAATGATAACTATCGTTTAACTATCAACCATGGTTTGAATGATTTGAATCTGGGCGATAGTGTTTCTATCAATGGAATTTGTCTGACTGTTGTTGATTTCCAAAAAAATCAATTTCAAGTAGATGTTATGCCAGAAACCATTAAAAGAACTAATTTAGCGGAAATTTCAGTTGGAACAAAAGTAAACCTAGAACCAGCTTTGAAACCTAATTCTGAAATTGGCGGTCATTTCGTCTTGGGACATATTGATACAACGGGTAAATTATTATCCCGGGAAGTGACTGAAAATTCAGTATTACTAACGTTTTCAATTCCTAAAAAGTACAATCCTTACTTAGTTGAAAAAGGATCGATTGCAATCGATGGGGTGAGTTTGACCTTGATTGCAGTAACTGAGGATACTTTCCAAGTGGGCATTATTCCTTATACGCAAGATGAAACAATTCTAGGTTCTTTAGAAGTTAATCAGACAGTTAATTTGGAAACTGACATTTTAGGAAAATACATTTATAAAGATTTGAAGCGAGGTTATCAAGATGAAAAATAATGAAATTATTGCCAAAGTTGAACGAGCAATAGCAGATTTGAAACAAGGAAAACTAATAATTGTCGCTGATTCTGAAAAAAGAGAGGCCGAAGGAGACATGCTGGGATTAGCTGACTTTGTCACTCCAGAAAATGTTAATTTCATGATTACCCATGCTCGCGGTTTATTGTGCGTTCCAATGGCAAAATCAGTAGCCGAAAAATTAGATTTGCATCCAATGACCAAATCACACGATGCATTCGGGACAGCCTTTACCGTAAGTACTGATAGCAAGGAAACTACGACTGGAATTTCAGCTTTTGACCGAACTACAACGATTCAAAAATTAGCTCAGTCAACTGATGCCAATGACTTTTATCACCCAGGTCATATTTTTCCTTTGATTGCTAGAGATAACGGTGTAATTGAAAGAGATGGTCATACTGAAGCAGCGATTGATTTGGCTAAAATTGCCCAAGCAACACCAGTGGCCTACATTTGCGAAGTAGTTAGAGAAAATGGTCGCATGGCCAGAAGACCACAATTGAAGCAAATTGCTCAAGAAAATAATTTAACTTTCATTACAATTGCTGACATCATCAATTATCGTTATTTGAAGAATTTCAATATTTTACAATCAGTTTCCGACGTTGATCTACCAACGAAATTTGGTCATTTCCGTTTGAAGTCATTTACTTATAAAGATGAACCCGTTTTAGTGATTTATAAAGGACAAATTGAAAACAAGTCTGATTTGTTATTGAGAGTTCATTCTGAATGTTTGACTGGAGATATTTTAGGTTCAAAGCGTTGTGATTGTGGTGAACAATTGGAGCAGTCACTTCAAAGAATCGAGAAAAATGGCAGTGGTGCAGTGATCTATTTGCATCAAGAAGGCCGTGGAATTGGTTTGATCAACAAGTTACGTGCTTATCAATTGCAAGATGAAGGTTTAGATACAGTTGAAGCTAACTTGAAACTAGGTTTTAAGGCTGACCAAAGAGACTATCGCGTTGTTTTAGCAGTTTTGGAAGAATTGGGCATTGAATCAGTCGATTTATTGACAAATAATCCCGACAAATTAAAACAATTGGAGCAATTTGGCTTAAAGGTAAACCGTGTGCCTTTAGAAACTGAACCCAATGCTAATGACATTGATTACTTAAGAACGAAAAAACAAAAATTTAATCATTTATTAAACGAGGTAAATTAAGATGAAACAAATTAACGGAAATTTGAATGGTCAAGGACTAAAAATTGGTATCGTGGTCGCTAAATTCAACGAAGTAGTTACCAATAAGTTACTGTCTGGTGCGTTGGATAAGCTGGAACAATTAAATGTTGATACAGAAGACATCACAGTTGTTAAAGTTCCAGGAGCTTTTGAAATTCCTCGAATGGCAAAAAAATTATCCAAGAGTGGCCAAGTTGATGGAATTATCACTTTAGGAGCTGTTGTCAGAGGAGAGACAGCTCATTTTGATTACGTTTGCTCTCAATCAGCAGCGGGAGTTAGCCAAGTTTCTTTAAATGGTGAAGTTCCTGTTATGTATGGAATTTTAACTACAAATGATATGTCACAAGCCTTGAATCGAGCTGGGGGGAAAGCTGGTAATAAAGGTAGCGAATGTGCAAGTGATGTCGTTGAAGTCATCAATGCCGAAAAAAATATCTAACAATCCCAATTGTCTATTAACTCTATATAACAAAATCGTTATTTTGGATTACAATTTTAATAGAAAGAGTAATTTAAGGAGTGTTATGTATGGGTTATAAATTAATTGCAATCGATATGGATGGTACGCTCTTGAATTCCAAGCAAAAAGTTTCTCAAAAAAATATCCAAGCAATTCAAGAGGCTAAATCAAAGGGAGTTTATATAGTACTTTGTTCAGGTAGAGCTTATGATGGGATAATTGACAGTGCCAAAGTTTTAGGAATCAACGAGTCAGATCAATATATGATTTGTTACGGTGGCAGCGTTATTCAGAATTATGATCAGAAAGTCCTTTATCAAAGAATTTTGAAGAATGAAAATTGTGAAGAAATTGCCCGTTTCTTAACAGATAAAAAGATTCATTATAAGTTTATTGACAATACGGGAACACTATATCAGTCGTATCAAGATTGGATTGAAAAGCACATGTTGAATCCAAAATTAGGTATCGTCAAAGTATTATTGAAGACTAGAAAGCATAAGTTACCGGAGGTATTGGAATTAGTACACAAACAATACGATAGTAATTATTTTGTCGTTCAAACGAGTGAAAAGGAATTAGAGATTTTTCCTAAAAATGTCAACAAAGGTAATGCCTTAGAGAGATTGACAAAATATTTGAAAGTCAGTCCTAAAGAAGTCATGGCTATTGGAGATTATGATAATGATATGCCAATGTTTAGAGCTGCAAAATTCAGTGTTGCCGTTGGGAATGCTATTCCTAAAGTAAAAGATTTAAGCGATGCCGTGGTGTCTGATAATAATCACGATGGTGTAGCAGAAGCAATTGAAAAGTATGTTTTGAAGTAAGCAAAAAGACATCCGTTTGGGTGTCTTTTTTGAAAAGATTGTCATTTTTTGTCCGCAAGGATTCTCATTGTATTGACGTTACTAGAATAAAAGCCAAATTAAAATCGCCTAAACCAATGTAAGCGCTATTGCAATATTCATTTTTTATGTTAATATAATTTATAGATTGTGACTTCAAGTAGGCAATCTTAATATTCTAGAATATTTAAATATCGGGATTGTTATCATAAAAGTAAATTTATGAGCTAAACCCAGTTATACCTTTGTAGAGGGGATAACTGGGTTTTATTTTTGGATAGAGAAAGGGGAATATCTCTTGAGAATAGTTAAAGTAATCAATAACAATATTGTTACGTCAACTCAGGACGGCAATGAAGTAATTGTTATGGGTAAAGGATTAGGATTCAACAAAACTGGTGGAGACATTATTCCTCAAGCAAAAATTGACAAGGTTTTTGCTTTGAATGCTTCTGCGAGCGTTGATAGATTCAAATTACTTTTGAAAGATGTTCCAATGCAAGAACTGCAAGCCAGTGATGAAATCATTTCGTATGCAAAATTGTCATTAGGCAAAAGATTAAGCGACAGCATTTATGTTGCTTTAACTGATCATATTCATTTTGCAATTCAACGTTTCAAGAAAGGTATGGATTTTGGGAATGCATTATCTTGGGAAGTTAAGCATTTTTACAATCATGAATATTTGATTGGTAAAGAAGGGCTGAACATTATTGAAAAAAGAACTGGCACACGTTTACCAGATGATGAAGCGGTGACAATAGCTTTACATCTAGTAAATGCAGAATTAGACAGTTCTATGGATCATACAGTCGGGATGACTAAGCTTATAAAAGAAATATTAGGAATAATTCAATATACGTTTCATGTTGAATTGTCAGACACCAGTTTGGCTTATGAACGACTTATGACCCATCTTAAATTCTTTATACAAAGAGTTATGACGAATCAGCCACTACCAGATAATGATGACAAACTATTCAATATGATCAAAGAGACTTACCCTAATGAATTCAAATGCTCATTAAAAATTAGTAAATACGTTAAGAAGGAATTAAATTACGATTTGACTGATGCCGAGTTATCATACTTGACAATTCATATCAATCGAGTAATTACTGAAAATTAAATAATAGGATTGTAATCGTTAAGAGCAAAACCTAAATCAAAGTCTAGTTTACTGGGCTTGGTTTAGGTTTTTGTTCTTTCAGGAGGAAAAAATGGATTATAAAAAATCAGCCGATAAAATATTGAAAGATGTCGGTGGAACAAAGAATGTTGATTATGTAACTCATTGTATGACTAGATTACGTTTTGGATTAAAAGATGAATCTAAAGCGAAGGGAAAAGAAATAGAAAAAATTGATGGCGTCAAAGGAGTAATGAGTCAAAGTGGTCAATATCAAGTCATAATTGGAAGTGACGTGACCAATGTTTTTGCTGCTTTACCGGACAGCATAAAAGATGGAGACTCAGTGGAATCGGAATCAAAACCTAAAGAAAAATTAACACCAAAAGTTATATTCAAAAATATACTTGACTATCTTTCATCATCTATTACAGCTGCCTTAGGGGTAATTATTGGTAGTGGTATGATAAAGCTTCTTTTGGTTATCCTTGATCTAATTGGAGTGCACCATAACTCTACTTATAATTTATTGACTATCTTAGGTGATACAGGTTTTTATTTCTTACCATTGGTTCTTGCATATACTGCTGCTAAGAAGTTAAAAACCGATCCGGTTTTATCGATTGTTGTATCAGCATTTTTAATTCATCCAAACTTAATTTCTATGCTTGCTAAAGGAAATGTTACTTTTCTGAAAGTGCCCGTATACAGCACAACATATGCATCATCAATCATCCCTCCATTGTTAGCGACATGGATATTATCATTGATAATTCCGCTAGTTGATAAATTTACACCTAACTGGAGTAAGACCATCCTTAATCCAATGTTATCGTTACTAATTACTGTCCCAATTGTACTAGTGATTTTTGCACCTATCGGTGCCATTATTGGTCAAGGGTTAAGTATTATCACAACTACTATGACAAATTATGTACCATGGTTGACAATGGGAATTGTTGCAGCATTCCTACCATTATTGGTTATTGCTGGATTACATCACGCTTTTGATCCAATTTATTTATCAAGTTTTGCCAAAGTTGGATATGACCCACTATTTTTGCCTATGATGTTAGCAATGAATTTCTCAATTACTGCTGCTGTTTTAGTAGTTGGTATTAAATCTAAAGATAGCAAAAAAGAATCATTAGCTTATTCTTCAGCTGTTTCAGCTGGATTGGCTGGAATCACAGAACCAGGATTATTCGGTGTTTTGTTAAAAAATAAAAAGGCCTTAAGATCAGCCATGCTTGGTTCAGGTGTTGGTGGTGTTCTGGTAGGTTTGTTACATTTAAAGATTTTTGCCGCCGTTTCACCAGGTGTTATTGCTATGGTTTCATTCGTATCTAAGAAATATCCAGCAAATATTATTTATGCATTAATAGTTGCTGTTGTATCATTCATTGCCGCCTTTATATTTACTTGGTTAGCTTACAAAGAAGAAACAGAAGACAACGGTAATTCTATTAAATTAAATAATCATTCAGTTTTAGCACCAATTGAAGGAAAGGTAATTCCATTGGAACAAGTAAAAGATGCTACTTTTGCTGATAAATTATTGGGAGATGGAATTGCAATTGAGCCATCTGAAGGAAAGGTTTACTCCCCTGTAGATGGGACTGTTCAGGTTATGTATAAAACCGGTCATGCGATTGGTTTATTATCTGATTCTGGGGATGAAATATTAATTCACATTGGCTTAGATACTGTCAAATTAGAAGGAAAGGGCTTTGAAAAGATTGCCAAACAAGGTGAACATGTTAAAGCTGGACAATTGTTATTGAAATTTGATATGCCATTTATCCAAAAGCAAGGTTATGATTTAACGACTCCAATTGTCGTAACGAATCTTGATTCGACTGGTAAAAAAATAGTAGAAAATAATAAATCACAGGAAATTGGGTCTTCAATGCCAATTTTTGATATTCAAGGAGGAAATTAAAATGTCTTTACCAAAAACTTTTTTATGGGGTGGCGCTACAGCCGCTAATCAATCAGAAGGTGGTTATAATCTGGATAATCGAGGTTTAGCAAACGTTGATTTACTGCCATTAGGTGATGATAGAAGACCAGTTGTCATGGGTGAACAGAAGATGTTTGATTTAGATGATAAACATTTTTACCCTGCTCTTAATGCCATTGACATGTATCATCATTATAAGGAAGATATAAAATTGTTTGCTGAAATGGGATTTAGTGTTTATAGAATGTCTATCGCTTGGACACGAATTTTTCCTAATGGGGACGAAGATAAGCCTAATGAAGCTGGATTAAAATTTTATGAAAATGTTTTTAAAGAATGTAAAAAATATGGAATTGAACCATTGGTAACCATTTCTCACTTTGATACGCCAATGCATTTAGTAAAAGAGATGGGTTCATGGCGAGATCGTCGGATGATTGATTATTATCTCAATTTTTGTAGAGTTCTTTTTACAAGATACAAGGGATTAGTTAAATACTGGTTAACATTTAATGAAATCAACATGATTTTTCATGCACCATTCATGGGAGCAGGCTTATATGTCGGTGATTTAGATGAAAGAGAAAAGAAGCAAGTTCTTTATCAATCGGCTCATAATGAACTAGTGGCGAGTGCTAAAGCAACTAAAATGGCTCACAAGATTGACAGAAATAATCAAATAGGTTGTATGGTAGCAGCCGGAAAGTATTATCCATATAGTTGTGATCCAAAAGATGTTTATGCTGCAATAACTAGCGATAGGGAAGATTATTTCTTTTCCGATATTCAAGCGGGTGGCAAATATCCTAAGTATGTATTGGATATGTTTGAAAGAGAAAATTTGCATATAGATATGCATGAAGATGATTTGAAATTGTTAGCTAATAATACTGTAGATTTTGTTTCATTCTCATACTACATGTCCAGAGTTGCGACGGCTAATAAAAAAGTTGCACAAATGACTACAGGTAATATTTTTGATTCTGTTAAAAATCCATATTTAAAGGAACAATCCGAATGGGGTTGGCAAATTGATCCATTGGGTTTAAGAATAACGATGATTGATTTGTATGATAGATATCACAAACCATTATTTATTGTAGAAAATGGTCTAGGAGCCGTAGATAAGCCGGATAAAAATGGAAAGGTTTACGATGATTATCGTATTAAATATTTAGCAAGTCATATTCAGGCCATGAAAGATGCTGTTGAATACGACGGAATTGAGTTGTTAGGATATACATCTTGGGGCTGCATCGATTTAATTAGTGCTGGCTCTGGAGAAATGAAAAAACGTTATGGTTTTATTTACGTAGATCGTGATAATCAAGGAAATGGAACTTTAAAGCGTAGTAAAAAGAAATCATTCAATTGGTATAAACGAGTAATTGCTACAAATGGAGAAAATCTCGATTTAAATGTCGAATATTAAATATAAGTACTTTTGCTTTGATAAAATATTAAGCAATCAAAAAAATCAGCCCAAATCAATGGACTGATTTTTTATGTCATTTTTTAAATAGTATCAAGTGGTCTCTCATTTTTAGGAGCTGGATAAGTTTTATCAAGTAATTCCAATTCATCCGCTGAAAAACTAACATCGACGGCTTCAATATTTTGTTTCATATGTTCCACAGAAGAAGATTTAGGAATGCTCAATAAGTCATGATTACGAATCACCCAAGCTAACAATAGTTGGTAAGCCGTAATATGCTTTTGTTTAGCCATTTCTTGAATAACAGGAGCAATCTTTAAGTATTCACTGCCATCGGAACCAAAAGGTGAGTAGGCGATAAATGACATATGATGTTCCTTTTGCCAAGGCAAGATTGAATATTCGATACCTCGACTGCCGATGTTGTAGAGATCTTCATTGACACGACAATTTTTACCAGCAGGTAGAGAGTCTAATTCTTTAAGATCTTCGATATCAAAGTTGGAGACACCCCAGTTTCTGATCAGGCCGGCTTGAACCATATTTTCCAATCCTTCAACTGTTTCGGCCAATGGAGTTTGACCACGCCAATGTAATAAGTAGAGATCCAAGTAGTCAGTTTGCAATCGTTTAAGACTAGCTTTAAGACTTTGCTCAATTAATTTAGGTGTAGCGTGAAATGGATAAAACTTTGAAATTAATTGAAAATCTGAGCGTGAGTAATTTTTGATGACATTACCAATTAGAATTTCCGATTTGCCTTCACCGTACATTTCTGCTGTATCAATGACGTTGATTCCGTGATCAAGACCAAATTTTAAGGCTGCCATTTCTGATTCAGTTTTTGCTTGGTTACCTTCGCCGATGTGCCAAGTTCCAATACCAATGGCTGAAGTATTTTGATGATTGAATGTAATTGATTTCAAAACTATTCCTCGCTTTCGATATTAAATAGGTAATTATAAAACATAATATTGTAAGGGATAACATTACTATTATAAAGCCAATCGTATTAATTATAAAATGAAGACGATTTAATTGTGCCGAATTGTAAAAATTCATTTACAAAGAGTTTTTTGCCATGTAATATAAAAAAAGAAGTGAAAAGTTTAACTAATTCTGACTTCAAATAAAAAAAGGGGTTAAGTATAGATGAGTATGTACCTAGTAGTTAATATTTTAGGTCTTTTTGTTTTTCTAGGCATCGGGTTCCTCTTTTCGAAGAATCGTAAGGGAATCCAATGGAAATCAATTGCCATCATGGTCGTTTTGAACTTGTTCTTGGCATGGTTTCTAACTAGTTTCGGTGCTGGTCGCGCAATCGTTTCGGGGGCTGCTGATGGCTTTAATTGGTTAGTTCAAGTTGCATATACTGGTATCGAATTTGCTCTACCTAGTTGGGTTCATGTGAAGAGTATGGACTTTGTAACTAGCGCTCTACTACCAATTTTGTTGATTGTGCCACTATTTGACATTTTGACATATATTGGAGTTCTACCTTTTATTATTAAGTGGATTGGTAAGGGATTGTCATTCATTACTGGTCAACCTAAGTTTGAATCATTTTTTGCCGTTGAAATGATGTTTTTAGGTAATACGGAAGCTTTAGCCGTATCAAGTTTGCAATTAAAACAAATCAAAGCACAACGTAACGTTACTTTGGCAATGATGTCAATGAGTTGTGTTACAGCCTCAATCATCGGATCATACATCCAAATGATGCCAGGTCAATTTATTTTAACAGCTATTCCTATCAATATTATTAATGCAATTATCGTAACAAGTTTATTGAATCCTGTTACAGTTGAACCAGAAGAAGATACAATTGCTAAGCTTCATGGTGAAGATGGTAAAAAAGAACCATTCTTCTCATTCCTTGGCGATTCAATCCTTGGTGCTGGTCGTTTGATCTTAATCATCACTGCTAACGTTATCGCATTTGTTGCTTTGGCAGCTTTGATTGATAAGATTTTACAACTAGTTAATCCATGGTTAACACTTGAACATATTTTGGGTATCGTAATGTATCCATTTGCATGGTTACTTGGTTTGAATGGTCATGATTCATTCCAAATGGCTCAATACATGGGAACAAAATTAGTTACTAATGAATTCGTTGTAATGGGTAAAGTTACAAGTATCATTAAAGACTTTGATCCTCACTTCAAGGCTGTTCTAACAGTCTTCATTACATCATTCGCTAACTTCTCAACTTTGGGAATGATTATCGGATGTTTCAAGGGTATCGTTGATAAAGAAAAGAACGATGCTATTTCTAAGAATGTTGGTTACATGTTGTTATCAGGTATTTTGGTATCACTATTGTCAGCTGCATTCGTTGGAATCTTCGTTTGGTAAAAATAAAAACCGCTAATTTCAAGATTAGCGGTTTTTTTGTACTCATTTTTCTAACCAATCAAAGACCTGGTTGATATTTTGACTCCAGGTGTTCCAAGAATGATCTCCCTCGACTGGCATCCAAGTGTAACGAGCTTTGGCATGAATTGATAGAAAGTTTTTGAACATGACGTTATCTTCATGCATAAAGTCTTTATCGCCACACAAAGTCAAAATTTCTTGTTTTGGTTGACGGTTGTTGTAAATATTAGTCAATTGATTTTTAGCTAATTTTTCGGGACTGTCGAAGATACTGTCAAAGGTATTTTTGGCCATTGGACTCTTAGGATTGTCCCGGAAGTGTTCAATATCGGTAATTGGTGAGAGGGCAGCAACCTTACTGAATTTATCATCATTCATAAAGGCAATTTTCAAAGCTCCATATCCGCCCATGCTAGAACCGACGATATAGTTCTTTGATCTGTCTTTTGAAATAGGTAAGAGATGTTGCATCTTAGGGATGAATTCATCAATGAAATAGGAATAATAAGGTATGAAATTAGAATCAGAATAAAACGAGTTTCTCGCTTCAGGCATGATTATCGCAAAATTGTGATCACGAGCAATTTTTTCGATATTGACGTGACGGATCCAGGCACTGTCGTCTCCAGTATAGCCATGCAACAACCAGACTGTAGTATATTCGGCTTCATTTGTATCTGGAATTACCACGGTCGTTTTGAAGTAAGTGTGTAAGTAATTAGTTCTGTAATTCAAATTCATTAATACCATTTGATAGACCTCACAATATGAATTTATTTCACTTGAATAATAAGCAATTCGTCAAAAAATATCAATTTTAACGATGTTCATATTGATATTTTTTGAAATAAAGAAAATTAACGTATAGTTGTAAAATATCGGTCAAATCTTTTAAATCTAGTCCAAAATACTCTGAAATATTATTGAGACGATAATTAGTAGTATTACGATGAACGTTTAAGGCTTTAGAAGTCTCCGTTACATTACCGTTATGCTTGAAATAACAGTCGATCGTATCGATTAATTCTAAACCGGATTTAGTCTTGAGAAAGCTTTTAAATACGCTCAAGGCTTTTTTTGAATACAAATTACTATCAAGAATGTGATTGAGAAAACGAATCTCTTTAAAGTGATAGAAGCCGGTTAGTTGTAATTCTTTACTGACGGTAATAGTGTCTGAAGCTTGGCGCACAGCTTGTTTAAGATTGGTCAACTTATCACTGATACCGACCATTAACTGATTTTCTTGACCAAATTTAAGATATCTATTTAAATCGGTTTCGTTTCTAACAATCAGTAAATATTCTCCAGGAGTTTTTCTAAAAGAAAAATCAAAGGGACTAATTTGTAATTCGTTCAAATCATTTGTTTCAATTAAAACAATATACCGATTGATCGATAAGTCGATGTTTAAGGTTTCAGCACGCAACTGTAGTTCATCATTTAATGAAGCATCCTCAGTATTAGTCCATTCATATAAGAAATGATTCAAACTTTCTTTGCGACGACCTTCAACTTTAGTGTTATTAATTTGTGAAATCAATAACTCGGTTGAAATCTTTAACAATGAGGCTAAAGGAGTAACTTTTTCGGGATCCCCGGTAATACCGATAACGCCAATAGTTTCATTGTTAAATTGTACAGGGATGTTAACTCCGGGTTGACCATATTTTCCAAATGATTGGATCATTGGTTTAGTTTTGCCACTTTGAATAGTATCGACGGCACCGATATGTAAAGTATGGATTCGTGATTTGTCGCCACTGGCAATAATAATTCCCTTTTCGTTCATCATATTAATGTTGTAAGGCACACTCTTCATCATTTTATCAACGATAGACTGTGCCAGATTCGGGTCTAATTTCATATTTTTATTCTTCCTTGTTAAAAAATATTCAAACTTTAATGAAAGCGCAAAGCATAAAATTGTGCATATATTTATTTTACAATATTTTTGAGTAATAAAACATTGATTTATCAGGTAAAAAAAATAAAAATTCATCATTTTAACATTATAATTTGTGCAAGTGTACATTGATTTTAAAAAATCAAAAAGGTATTATACACACGTTGCTCAATTGTTAATTATTTAACAATTGGCTAGAGAAGTTAAGAAAGGGTGTTAATTTAGGATGGTTATTGCATGGTGGGCAGCTCTTTTGGGTTTGCTTTTAGCAATTGGGTTGATTTTATTTAGAGTTAATCCAGTTTATGCTTTGATCTTTGGTGCAATCATTGGTTGTTTAGTCGGTGGCATGTCTTTGACGCAGACGACTGATACGATTGTCAAAGGTAGTTCCGGTGTCATGGGGACGATTATTCGTGTAATCGCAGCCGGAGTGTTAGCAGGTGTCATGATGGAATCTGGTGCAGCTAATGTAATTGCTTCTAATATCGTGGATCATTTTAGCGATAAGTTGGCAATTTTGGCTTTAGCACTTTCAACTATGGTTTTGACAGGTGTTGGGATTTTTATTCCAGTAGCAGTTTTGATCGTCGCACCAATTGCACTAGAAGTTGGTCAAAAAATGCATTACAGTAAACTTTCATTACTAGTGGCTCTGTCTGGTGGAGGTAAAGCGGGTAACGTTATCTCGCCTAATCCTAATACAATTGCGGCTGCTAAAGGATTCAATGTTGACTTATCACAAGTGATGATTGCTGATTTCGTACCAGCAGTCGTTGGTTTGATTGTTACAGTTTTATTGGCCACTTTAATTAAGCATCGTGGTTCTTTTGTACCCGACGACCAAAAATTTGAGTCGAAGAAACAAGATGATTTGCCAAGTTTAAAAGCTGCTATCGTTACACCTTTAGTAGCAGTGATTTTGCTTTTGATCACGCCAGTCGGGGATATTTTTGGTATCAAGGCTTTAGCTTCATTTAATCTTGATGCGATGTACATCTTGCCGATTGCTGGTTTAGTTGGAACCTTAGCTATGGGACAAGGCAAGAAGTTCTTGCAATACATGGCTAAAGGTTTAGCTAGAATGACCGATGTTGTAATGATTTTGATTGGTGCTGGTGCGATTGCTGGATTGGTTTCAGCATCTAACTTGCCACAAAAGGTTGTCGAAATCGTTCAAACAACTGGAATTTCTGGTACCTTCTTAGCTCCAATCGCTGGTATTTTGATGGCTGCAGCAACGGCTTCAACTTCAACCGGTGTTATCTTAGCTTCAAACTCATTTGCCAAATCAATTATGTCATTTGGAATTTCAGGAACTGGTGCAGCCGCAATGGCTCACACTGGTGCCACAGTAATCGATCAATTGCCACATGGTAATTATTTTCACGTTACAGCTCAAGCGGTTCAAATGCACTTTAAAGAAAGAATGAGCGTTGTTTTGTGGGAAATGTTAGTTGGACTTTCAATGACAATTGTTGCAACATTGATGTATGGAAATCTGTTCTAGAGGTGACGTATAAATGAAAATAGTATTAGCTCCAGATTCATATAAGAACTCGTTAACTGCCAAACAAGTTGCTCAATCAATGAAAAAGGGCTTTGCCAAAGTTTATCCTGATGCCGAATTCGTCAATGTACCAATGGCTGATGGTGGTGAAGGAACAGTTCAATCATTAGTTGATGCTAGAAATGGTCAAATGATCACTGAAACAGTGGTTAATCCTTTAGGTAACAAAACACAGGCTCAATACGGTCTAATCGATGACGGCCAAGTGGCTATTATTGAAATGGCTCAAGCTAGTGGAATTCAATTTATTAATCAATTTACCCAAAATCCTTACGTTACAACGACTTTTGGAACTGGTGAATTGATTAAGTCGGCTATCCAAAAAGGTGCTAAGACCATCATTATTGGAATCGGTGGTTCTGCCACAAATGATGGAGGTGCTGGAATGGCTCAAGCCTTAGGCGCTAAATTGTTAGACGACAAAGACAAAGAATTGCAGTATGGTGGTGCTATGCTCAAAAAGCTCGACCATATTGACATTTCTCAGATGTTACCAGAATTAAAGGATGTCAAAGTTATCATTGCTTCTGACGTTACTAATCCTTTAACTGGTAAAAATGGTGCCAGTCACGTCTTCGGACCACAAAAGGGTGCTAGTCCGGAAATGGTTGACTTCCTAGATGAGGCTCTATCACATTATGCCGATGTGTTAAAACGTGATCTAGGAAAAGATTTAGAACAAACACCTGGTGCCGGTGCCGCTGGTGGATTAGGAGCAGGGCTTTTAGCTTTTACTAATTCACAAATGCGTTCAGGGGTCGACATAGTTGTTGACTACACCGGATTAAAAGATATTGTGCAAGATGCTGACGTCGTTATAACTGGCGAAGGTCAGATCGATTTTCAGACTAAATTCGGCAAAACTCCCATTGGGGTTGCCAAGGCTACTAAAGCTGTCAACCCCAATGCAACTGTAATTGCCATCGCTGGTTCCGTCGGCGAAAAGATTTCTGAGTTATATCCTTTGGGTATTGACGCTATCTTCACTTGTGTTCCGGGGGTAGAAGATTTATCCAAAGCCATTGCTGATACTGATAAAAATCTTCAACAAGTATCAGAGAACATCGCCCGTTTAATCAAAAATACAAAATAAAAGACTGAGTATTCTATCATCTGCGGATAGGGTACTCAGTTTTTTTGTTATGATATGACTAAGGAAGTGATGATTTTGCAAATTGATGAAAGTTGGTATCAAGAACTCAATTTAGGTCAAGTTTATCAAGTTACACCAGTATCAGGTGGTGACATTAATTTAGCCTTTGCAGTTGAAAGTGATCAAGGTAAGTATTTTTTAAAAGTTCAACCGAGCAATCAAGCTAGTTTTTTTAACCATGAAAAAGAAGGATTAGATTTGATTAATACGGTTGCTAATGCTCCTAGGGTCATTAAAATTGGTACCTTTAAAAATTGTGGATATTTGATTCAAAGATTTGTTGATTTTGGTGCAGGTTCACAATATGACCTAGGACAATTAGTGGCTAAGTTGCATCAAAAGCATGCCCCTAAATTTGGTTTAGATCATGATGTTTTAAATGCTAAAAATCCTAAAATCAACCAATGGCAAAGTAACTGGAGTGATTTTTATATCGATCAACGTTTGAATGTTTTAGTGAAACTAGTCAAAGAAAAAGGATATTGGAACAATTATCGACAGAAATTATTTATGAATTATAAAGATATGATTGTCAGATATTATCAAAAGAACCCTGTTGTTCCAAGTTTACTTCATGGTGATTTGTGGAATGGTAATGTTGGATTTGAAAAAAATCATCAACCAATTTTGTTCGATCCCGATGTTTTCTATGGTAACCGTGAGATGGATATTGCTATGACTCTATTATTTGGTGGATTCACGGATGAATTTTATCAAGGATATAACAGTATTTATCCCTTATCGCATGGATGGCAACAACGGATGATTTGGTATCAAGTATATTACTTGTTAGCTCATTTGAACTTGTTCGGTGAAACTTATGGTCCGAGCTTAGAAACAGCGCTTGAACGTAGTTTAAATGAATAAGGATAATCCCTTGTCAATTTGAGGTTATTTGCGTGATACTAATCATATGGATACTAGGTGGGAGTGAAGCAGATGAATAATGAAATAAAGTTTATTATCAGTGAATTGGAAGTTATCTATGGGTTTTATCAAGACAATTTTAGTCTTAAACGAATCAAAAGTTATATTCTCAGTATGCCTGAAGGGGCTAAAATCGTAAAAGTTGAAGCAGGAAATGTTCCCATGTATGATCACAATGTGACTTTACCGATTGCTAAGTTTAATGATGATACGGATTCGATTGGACTTTTGCAAGTAACGCATACGATGATAAATAATCGTGGTGTTGACGTAATTGCCAATGATGCTAACCGTGTGACTCAATTGGTTAATCGTCTGATCGATTTGATTGCACCAACAAAATAATAATAAGTACACAAAAAAGCCGCCAAACCGCAGAATGTTTGACGACTTTTTTTAAAATTTATTTGAGGAGGATCTGATTTTTTGTTTTAAATGTGTGAATGTGAATTGTTTTCAATAAATTTTTGATTTTTGGATTATTATTAATGATCAATTAGATCAAGTTTGCAACTTGCATCAAGATAGGAACAACGATTACGAACAAGACAGTTGAAGTAGTAACCAAGTTTGTTGCGTAGTCGACATCACCGTGTGATTGATCAACTAGGATAGGCAATACGGCAAGACCAGGAGCAGCTGATTGGATGATAAATGAGCTACTTTCTAGTTGTGGCATTGAACCGATCATTGAACCACCAACAAGGATGATACCAATCATGATAGCAGGAGCAACGATAAATCTACCAACCAAGGCAAGGATTGTATCACGGTCAAATTTGATAGATTTCAAACCAGCATCAGCTAAGATAATACCAATGTAGATAAGTGACATAGGTGTAACGATACCACCGACCATGTCTAAGGTCTTATTGATCCATTCTGGAACAGGAATTGCTAAGAGCAAGAATACTAATGAAACTAAGAAACCAACAAGTGGAGCAGGAAGTAATTTCTTCCAGTTGAAATCTTTCTTTTCACCTTTTTCAACGGTTGGATCATCACTTGAGATGAAGAAGATACCAACAGCCCAAGTTGAAATTGTATTCATAACATAGTAGATAAGGAAGTAAGGTAAACTCTTATCTCCAAACAAAGCCATGTTTAAAGGTAAACCAATGAAGATTGTATTAGCATTAACGAACATGTTAATGAAAGTACCACGACGGCCTTTTCTAATACGGAAAACTTTCGTTAGGATCCATGCGACAATGTATCCTATAGTGAAACTGGCGAAGGTGAAGACCAAACCACCAGAAAGACTTGCTAATTTGTCTCGATTCAAATACTTAAGAACAGAAACAAAGATTGAAGCAGGTAGGGCAATCTTCATAATAATGAATGAGATATTCCCCTTAAATTCATCGCCTAAACGGCCTGATCCTCTAAGCCAGTAACCTAGGGCGATAACTAGTACGATTTCAGCAACACTCTCTAGAGAAGTGATAAATGCAGCCATAAAATAATTCCCCTTTATTTTACAAATTTATATATTAATATTTAGGTTCCCATTTGGCGTCTTCAACAGCCTTCTTAGCATCAGTAGCAGATGTAAGTTTTTCATCAATAGCTTGTTGAGCAACACCTTCAGCAACAGTAATACTGAACTTGTCTAGTTTTGAAACTGGAGGAAGTACGGCGGCACCTGGTTGTGCAGCATCAACGATACCACCCAATGAGTGAGCAGCCTTGTTGATCATACCATCTGAAAGAACTTTAGCATTAACAGCTAATGAACCAAGACCAAGACCAGGGTAAACTAAAGCGTTGTTAGCTTGACCAATATTGTATGTAACACCATTGTATTCGATTGGATCAACTGGAATACCAGTAGCAATAAGAGCTTTACCATCAGTCCACTTCAAAAGATCTTCAGCCTTTGCTTCAGCAAGTTTTGTAGGGTTTGAAAGTGGGAAAATGATTGGACGTTCTGTGTGAGCAGCCATTTCCTTGATGATAGGTTCTGTAAATGTACCAGGTTGTGTTGATGTACCAACCAAGATTGTTGGGTGAACTGCTTTAACAACAGCTTCCAAGTTAGTTAATTCATCAGCATTGTCGAATTCACTACGTTGTCTTGTGAATGGTTTTTGTTCAGGTGTAAGACCTTCTGTGTCGTCGAACAATAGACCTTGCTTGTCAACTAGGTAGAAGTGTTTCTTAGCTTCCTCTTCAGAAAGTCCTTCTTCAACCATAGCGTCAAAGATTCTCTTAGTAATACCAGCACCAGCAGTACCAGCACCAAATGATAGGTAAACTTGATCAGTAAGCTTTTCTTTAGAAATGTTCAAAGCACCTAAAATACCAGCTAATGTAATGATACCTGTACCTTGGATGTCATCGTTGAATGTCAAGATGTCATCTTTGTACTTGTTCAAAATATTAGCAGCGTTGCTACGACCAAAGTCTTCAAAGTGAAGATACATATCAGGGAATAAGTTTTCTGCAGTTTGAACGAATTTGTCAACAAATGCATAGTACTTGTCGCCTGTAACACGTTGGTGGTGGTTACCCATGTAAAGATCATCTGAAAGAAGTTCTTTATTGTTAGTACCAACATCAAGAACAACTGGAAGAACTGACTTAGGATCAACACCGGCAGCTGCTGTATAAACCATCAATTTACCAACAGAGATGTCAACACCTTGAACACCCCAGTCACCAATACCAAGAATACCTTCACCGTCAGTTACAACGATAAGTTTGATATCACGACCCTTAGTAGCATTCTTCAATGAAGCTTCTAATTCGTCTTGGTCATCGATTGATAGGTAAACGGCATTTTGTGGATCCAAGAAGAAGTGACTGTAGTTTTCGATTGTGTCAGCGATAGTTGGATCATAAACAACTGGCATAAATTCGTTAACGTGTTCACTGAACAACTTGTAGAACAAAGTAACGTTTTCGTTAAACAAATCCATCAAGTACATTCTCTTATCAAGGAAGGTAGCCTTCTTTGAATAGTTTTCGTAGGCTTGTTCTACTTGTTGGTCCAAAGTTTGAACAAATGGTGGAAGTAAGCCTTCAATATGATTTTCTTTTCTTTCTTCCTTAGTAAAGGCAGTACCTTTATTGAAGAAATGATTATTGAGTAAATCTAAACCTTCATATTTCATAAAAAAAATTCCTCCTAATTAACTTTTTCAACAGTTAAACATTAATATATTTAATACCCCTATACATATCGTATTATATAAAATAATTTTATAAATATTGGAATGTACTATTATTCCCATTTGGCATATTAAAAAATCAATGTCTTTAATTAACTTTCGAATGTATAATAGTACATGATAAAAAATATAGTCAAATATGTGTACTTTGATAAATAAAATTTATAGGTGGGAAAATGAATTTAAAAGATTATCAATATTTTAAAAAATTATCTGAATTAAAAAACTTTTCTGATACGGCTAATTTCTTTGGTGTCAGTCAACCAACGATTACTTATTCACTAAAAAGATTGGAAGATACGTACGGACTTTCTCTAATTAAGCGTAAAAGTTTCGCTAATTCTTTGTCGCTGACTTATGCTGGTCGCCAATTATTAATGCATGTTGATCGAATTCTTTTGGAAAATGATTTAATCAGTGATGATATGGAACGAATCAAACGTGAAAAAATTGTTATGGGTTGGCCACCAATCATTACGAATTACGTAATTCCCAAAGTTTTTGACCGTTTACGAGATGCAGATCTACTCAATGCAATTATTCCAATCGCCGATGGATCGGGGGAATTATTAGGCAAATTAAAAAATGGCGAAATTGATCTTTCCTTATTAGGAACGACAATTTTGCCACAAGAGAATCATTTGGACTATCAGTTAATAAAAGAGCATCATTTTAAATTTATCGCTGCAGCGGATCGGGATGTCTCAAAAATCAAAACGATTGAAGATTTATTTGCGGAAGATTTTATCTCATTAAATGAAGGTTCTGTTCACAATTTAGTTTTGCAAAGAATGATTGAGCGATACAATGTTACGCCGCATACTTTGTTCCAGACTTCAGATTATCGATTAATGCTCAGTTTAGTTAAAGAGAATAAGGGAATCAGTTTTGTTACGGAAACGGCTATTCAAGGAGTTTCGGGTATTCAAGAAATAAAATTACCTGAGATTCAATTGCCACCGTTTTATATCTTGTTTGTTTATCGTCATAATATGATAGGAAACGAAACTTTAGCCCAGTTGATGCACATTTTCAAAAATATATAGATAAATAGATATAAAAAAATTATGGTGTACAGGTATAGTCCAATAAGGGTACAATGTATTTACCAATTGGTATTGGTGGATTAATCCTTAGATAGTTTTTATAATTATCTAATTGTCGACTGTGTGATAGTAATGCAATATAATAAGAAATTTATATCTCATCAATATAGTTGTTTTATTATGCTTTCATTACATTTTTATCACTTTTTTTAAATAAAATGGATTAAAATTTGTGGGATAGTACATGTTTAAATAAATCCATTTTACTGTCAGAAAGCCATTGCAACGGCTTTCTGTCTTTTTTTTATAGTGCTATTTATAAAAATATGGCGACTTTTTGAAATTGTCTGTTATTAAAAATGAGTGTGTTAGTATATTAAGTGAAGAGGAGATAAATCCTACATTTCCTCTTTCTTGATAATTTCATGATGATAATTGGTTAAAAACTATTGTCGATTTAATGGTGGTTCCTCCCTGAGCTACCATTTTTTTTGTGCTCTTTTTTAAATAAATCGACTGTTAAAACTCTGTTACATCAATAATAGAGTTATTTTGTATGGTATAATTTTTTGTAATAAGCCGTTTAGGAGTTTTTAGTATGAATTACAATGAGAGTCAACAAAAAGAAATTGCACAATATGCAATTGAACATGATAACAATTACAAAGCTACAGGTGAAAAGTATCAAATTTCTTATCAACAAGTTGCCGCTTGGGTTAGAAAGTACAATAAAAAGCCTACTAATAAAAAAGTAACTGCTAAGAAGGTTGCTAAAAAAGAAAACAAGACTTCGACACCACAAGCTAGTGCACTAGATGTTTTGAGTCGCAAAGACCCTGTTTTGGAAGCTCAATTAGAAGACGTTAAAAAGAGATTGGGATTGATTTAATGAAAAAAATCATTTTTGTTTGTTTAGGTAACATTTGTCGGTCACCAATGGCAGAGATGATGATGAAACACCTAATCGAAGAAAAGAACTTGTCAGACCAAATAACAGTTGCTTCTCGCTCGACATCCACTTACGAAATCGGTAATTCGCCGCATCCTGGTGCAATTGCTGAACTAAAAAATAAAAAAATCCCAATTATTGACCACCATGCTCAACAGATCACCCGACAGGATTTTGATGAGGCCGATGTAATAATTGGAATGGATCAACAGAATATTGTCAATTTACAAAATATGGCGCCGTCTGTTGATAAAGACAAAATTCACTTAGCTTATGAAGCTCTTGGACAAACGAAGGTAATTGAAGATCCTTGGTATGATCATAAATTTGGTCGAACTTATAAACAGTTAGCTGAAGTTTTGCCTGTCTGGTTAAAGACATTGCTGAACCAATAGAGAAATCTATTGGCTTTTTTGCGTTCTGATAACATATGAATCTAGTAATATTCGACTAATTACTTGCAGGGGCAACCTTGATCTAACCTCATAATCAGGAAAATATGAGGTTTGTGATTTAAAGCCTAATAGTACCATTTCTGAATATTTGATAATGGAACCATCCTCGTTAGTAGTAATAGTGAGCGTACTAACTCCATTATCAAAGGCATTTTTAGCACCAGCTACTAATTCTTTAGTTTCGCCATTTAGAGTAATAAAAATAACTAAGTCTTCACGTTTGATTCGTTTACTCATTGTGACAATGATATTAGGATCAGTGCTCAATACACAATTCTTACCTAATAATTGCAGTTTTACGAGTAATTCTTGAGCAATAAATTCTGAAAATCCTCTGGCAAAGATATAAATGTCGGAGGATTTTTTTATTTTTTGGATAGCATCCTCAATTGAACCGACATTTAGCATTTTTAAAGTATTATCGACTTCATATTTATTCTTTAAAATGGCTTGCTTGATGTCGTGGTCTACTTTTTCTAAGTTTTTGTATTGTTGTGTATCCTTTCTTTTGATTGTTAATTGTTGACGAAAATCAGTGTAACCAGAATAGCCCATTTTTTTCGTAGTACGTACGATGGTTGCCGTTGAAACGTTAGCATCTTCGCTTAATTTAACTATAGATAGATTGGGAATGTCATCTAGATTATTTTGAATATATTCCCAAAGATACTTTTCTGATGAACTTAATTTATTTTTCATAAAATCTCCCTAATTAGTAAAAGATTTTCTAAATATTTGTAAATATAACGGATTATGAAAACATTTACATAATATCATATTGTAAGATGTATTTAGAAAGTAAAGAGGGGTATTGCAAATGATTTATACTTGTACATTAAATCCGGCAATCGATTTATTCATTGAAACTGAACATTTGAAACCGGAAATCGTTAATCGAACTAATAGTTATGATATTCAGCCAAATGGTAAGGGTGTCAATGTTTCCTTTATTCTAAAACATTTAGGTATTGATAATACAGCTTTAGGAATCGGTGGTGGATTCACAAGTGACTTTATTGAAGAATCATTGCGAAGTAAAGGTATAAAGACAGAATTTACGCATATAGATGGCATTTCACGAATCAATGTCTTCACACGAGTTATCGATACTGATACTGAATACAAGCAGGTCAATAATGGACCTGAAGTTAACGAAGAAAAGTTAAATGATTTTCTTGAAAAAATTTCTGAGTTAAAAAAAGACGATAAATTAGTTGTTTCCGGTAGTTTTTCTAAGGGAGTCCCATCTGATATCATTATTGAAATCGCCAAGATGGCACAGAAACAACAATTCGATTTAGTGATTGATACTAGTTATCCGGATGTTGTTCAAACTATTGGCTATCATCCATATTTATTGAAACCTAATGACGAAGAACTTTTATCATGGTTTGATGATGAACAAAACAACAATATTCCTACACTGATCAAACACTCAAGAGAATTAATTGAAAAGGGTGCTAAAAATATTCTGTTATCTTTAGGCAGCAAAGGAGCTTTGTTGATTAACGAAGACACAGTTCTTTTCGGCAATGCACCTAAAATAAAAGTTGTTAATACGGCTTGTTCTGGAGATACGATGCTAGGTACCTTCTTGGCAGGAATTGAACAGAATTTAAGTGCGGAAGACAACTTGAAGAGAAGTATTGCTGCCGCAAGTTCGACCGCTGCAAGTTCAGGATTAACCGATTTTAGTGATGTAGAAGATTTGATGAAACAAATTACTATTAAAAAAATGGAGGGATAGATATGGCAAAATATGAAGTTATTGCAGCCACAGGCTGTCCTACTGGAATTGCTCATACATATATGGCTCAAGAAGCTTTAGAAGAAGCTGCTAAAAAACGTGGTATTTCTATAAAAGTTGAAACACATGGACAATCTGGGGTAGAACATGCTTTTAGTCAATCGGAAATCGATCAAGCTAAAGGTGTTATCGTTGCCGCTGATAAAGATGTTGATATTGATAGATTTGATGGTAAACGGTTGATTAATGTTTCAGTAACCAAAGGGATGAAAGAACCAGATGAGTTGATTGAGAAAATCTTAAATGATAAGAACGTGCCAGTTTATCACAGTGCTGGTGGGTCTAAAGCAAGTAGCTCTGAAGAAACGGAATTAACAGGATCATTTTGGCATAAATTATATGTGTACTTAATGAACGGTGTTTCACACATGCTACCATTGGTCGTTGCTGGTGGTGTTTTAACAGCTGTTTCATTCTTCTGGGGTATTAATTCAGCGGATCCTAAGAGTGCTCAATATAATGCCATTGCTGCCTTATTAAATACTATTGGTGGCTTTGCAATGAACTTGATGGTACCTGTTTTATGTGCTTATATTGCCGAGGCAATCGGTAAGAGAACTGGTTTAATCATCGGATTTGTTACTGGTATGATTGCTTATACTAATGGTACTGGTTTCTTAGGCGGCATCGTTGGTGGTTTCTTGGCCGGATATGTTGCTGTATTATTAACGAAATTATTCAAATCTATACCAAAATCACTTGATGGATTAAAATCTATTTTTATTTTTCCAGTTTTAGGTGTTTTAATTTCTGGAACAATTATGTGGTATGGTTCAGTTCCAATGAAAGATCTTAATACCGGAATGATGGCTTTTCTAAAGAGTATGGAAAATTCAAGTCCAATTCTCTTAGGATTGATCGTAGGTATTATGTGTGCCGCTGATATGGGTGGTCCAATTAACAAAGCTGCTTATTTAACAGGTACGGCTCTACTTGCACAAGGTAATTACTTCTTTATGGCTGGAGTTTCAGCTGCTTGTATCGCTCCGCCACTAGCTACCGGATTTGCTGTTCTGTTCAATAAAAAAGCTTATACTGCAAAAGAACGTAGTGCTGGTTATGTTAATTTCTTGTTAGGTTCAACTCATATTACTGAAGGTGCAATTCCATTTGCAGCTAAGAATCCTTTGCTAAATATCCCATCATTTATGGTTGGTTCAGCAATTGCTGCTATTTTATCTTATGTAACTAAAATTTCTGTTCCAGCTCCCCATGGTGGTTTCATTGTTTTGCCACTAGTCAATAAACCATTCTTATGGGTTCTTTGGATCGTTATTGGAGCATTAGTATCAGGATTCTTGTTATCTATTATTGCAGGCCGTCAAAGTCAAAAGAATACCGTAGTAGCTACTTCTGCTGGTAATGTAGAGGTTGGTAGTGAAGATAAACAAGTACCAAAAGAAGAATCGAATAATGATTTAGGAGAAATTCTCAATAAAAATAATATTGCGTTAAATGTTGATGTTTCTTCAAGAGATGAGCTTCTACAATATCTATCTGATTTTTCAGAAAAATTAGGATACTCAACAGATTCAAAAGCTGTTTATAAGAAATACTTAGCACGTGAAGATGAAAATTCTACCGGAATGGAAAAAGGGATTGCCATTCCACATGCTCAGGATAAATCTATTAAAGGATCGGCCATGTTGATTGCTAAACTTACAAAGCCTGTTGAATGGAAGACTTTTGATAATCAACCAGTTGATATTGTAATTTCATTCTTAATACCTGATGAAGACAATGGCAGCAGTCATTTGGAATACTTATCAAGTACTTCGAAATTACTTATGCACGATGAATTTATCGAATCATTGAGAAAGGCTCAAACTAAAGAAGAAATTCTCAAATTATTTAAATAATTGGAATCACTAATCCTATTGGGATTAGTGTTTTTTTGTTAAATGAAAGCGACAACTTAAAAATAATTGTATGATAAAAGTAGAATAATTATTTGATGGGGGACGAGCAAATGGCTTTTTGGAAAAAGATTGGAGATTTTTTTACTGGAAAATCGGCTAATGACGATAAACCTAAGAAAACTATCGTAGTGGTAGCGCGTGACAGCAACGTTCCAAATCAAAAGCAAGTTGACAAAATGATGGATTTATCCAAAATTTTAAGTAAAGATAATATCGTTTTGAATGTTGAGGCTGATACGAAAGAAAAAACTCTGAAGTATTTAGCTAATTTTGCCCATCATTTGGATAATAACGTTGATTCTGAAGCCGTTTATGGTAAGTTGTTGATGCGGGAAAATGAATCGTCTACGGTTTTAGGTGGAGGTATCGTTATGCCACATGTTCAAGATGAGTCAATTAATAAACTAAAAATGATTGTTTTAAAGTTACAACAACCGATAATTTGGGACGACCAAAAGTCGACTGATATGATTTTGGCCTTATTAGGCCCTGACCCAGAAGCAAATTATGAACATGTCCCATATATGTCGACAATTGCTCGCCTATTGCTAAGAAAAGATTTCATTGTTACACTAAAAAGTGCATCCACAAAGGAAATAATATTTAAATTATTCGAAAATAGTTAATAGCTTTGAATCTGAAGGACATCGGAGGGGTTATTTGATTAGTCAATTAAGTGTTCTTACAGTTATCACAAGATTATTAGTTTCAGTTTTGTTTGCTGGAATAATTGGAATTGATCGCGCTTATAAACATCGTCCAGCTGGATTGAGAACTCATATTTTAGTTTGCTTAGGTGCCTGCATAATTGCAATGATTCAACAAAATATTGGCTTTAATGCTATCGAGATGGCTCGACACTATCCGGAAGTAAAGGGTGTCTTAAGAGCTGACGATGCTAGATTGATTGCTCAAGTTGTTAGCGGAATCGGATTCTTAGGTGCCGGGACGATTATTGTTGAGCATCATTCGATTAGAGGCTTAACGACTGCGGCTAGTTTGTGGGTCGTGGCTTGTATTGGTTTGGCTGTTGGTATGGGAGACTATATCATTGCTGTTGCCGGTTTTTTAGTTGTCTATGCAGTTTTAGGATTCTTGAAGAAGATTATTCGCATTAGCCCAGTTCGAAAATTAAGGGTCGAATATCTACATAAGGTTGAGACAAAGAAATTCATCGATGATTATTTCAAGAAGAATGAAATCACGGTTGAAGGAGTTCGCTTTAGCGTCTATAAACGTGATGACGAAAAGGTTTATACGAATGTTTATTCAATAGATTTTGGGAAGAATCTTGATTATGTCGATATCGTTGAAGGCTTGTCGATGAATTCCAATATAATTAAAGTTGAAACTATTAATGTTTAAAAAAATATTCCTAAATATAGATTTAGGAGTATTTTTTATTGGTTCGTTTATATGAAAATATTTAAATAATTAAATGGTCTAAATCAATTGTAATTTGTCTAGACCTTTGCTATCTTTGGATTATTGGGGGAATTAAATGATAAGAAATTTACCGACCAGGCTCTTGATCATGGTCTTGTGTTTATTTGCTTTGTTGGCAGTTTTTTTGATTTCATCAAAAGATAAAATATCTGGAAGTATTATGGCAACAAGAATTAATCTAGTTGATAAATCAAAACAAATCACTGCTGCAGAATTTGCAAATAAGCGTAAAGATTATTCCTATGTCTCTTTTGATAATCTTTATTCTAATACGAGTTTGTATTATGGAACGAAGGTTCATCAAAAGGGTCATATCAAAGATCTTGACATGGAACATAAATACTTATTAATTGCTTTAGACGGGAATGATGAGTCAAAAACTATCAAATTGAAATATAATCTATCCAATTTTGAACGGGGAAAAGTTAGTTTACAGGAGAATGATCCTATAAAATTTTATGGTCGCGTTTTGACAACTGATAATTACATCAACGACAAAGGGCGAACCGTTCAACGACCAGTTATTTCCGCTGATTTTATTCAATCTAAAATATAAAGGGGATAAATTATGGCGTTATTCAATGGTGTATCAGACGCTTATTTTGAATATTTGATGTATCAGGAACTAATTGATTTGCGACAAGAAGAAACTGATGTGGATATTCGTTTTGATAACAAAAAATTTGAATAAACAAAAAGGCCTAGAACTTAATGTTCTAGGTCTTTCTTTTTCATCAAAAGGATTCTCATTAAAGAAATAGTAAAATAAATGGCAGTCGCTTTCGAGAAGCAACACTAAACAAGAGAAGTTTATTTTTTATCTTTTAGATTCTTATCTTTTGAAGATTTTTTATCTGCAGAATCTACGCGTTTTACGTTTTCTTTTACATCATCGGGAAGAGAGGCAAACTTATCAAATAAACTGCCAAAATCACTTTCACGTTTCACTGTTAGGCCCATCGGTATCAGCCCCTTTCAGGTTTCTTTATAATTACTTACATTATAAAACCTTTTTGAATAAATAACAAATATCTGCTTAAGCTTTTTCAATCTTTCCAGTAGCGATTGGAAGAGTTACATGAGCATCGTAGTCGCCGACTTCACCGGCTACAGATACCGGTAATTTAAGATCTTGAGGAACACCATGAACATAGATGACACGCTTGTCTAATTCCAAATCGTCTGTTCCAAAGACTTCTTTAAATTGTTTCTTCAAAGCATCTAAGGGAACATCCTTTTCATAGGCGAAATGACCATTAGCATCAGAAGTTGGATAATTGTCATTAGGAATATTCATATCTTGAGGGGCATTGTCAAAAGGAACCATAGTTGTACCGGAAACAGCCTCAGTTTCTGGTAAATCAACTAAGTTATCATGGTTGATGTCTTGATCCATGGTAGCAATTTGAGCATCTCTTCCATCAGGGAAGCCGTGGAAATGTTCCCAATGTTGTGTATTAGCAGGGGTATCGAACATTTCGATTTTAATGTGTAGGTTATTTTCCCCTTCGGTGAATTCAGCTTGTCCGTGGGCAGAAACACCAATATAGTCAGCATTTAAAGGAACAATTTTAGCAATATATTTTTTTGTCATAGTGAATACCTTCTTAATTAATTTTGTACAAATCGATTTTACACAATGAATTATATTACAAATATATATATATTTTCAAATAAATTGCTCATATCTTAGAGGTGGCAGTTAATTTGACAATTATTTAGATTAAATTAAGATTAAATAAGTCTAGTGTTAAAAGGGAGGGATATTTTCATTGGCAACTGAATATCTTGAACATAAATTAAGTCTTTTGCCACCGCGTCCGGGTTGTTATCTAATGAAAGATATCAATTCCAAAATAATTTACGTTGGTAAGGCTAAAAATTTAAAAAATCGTGTTCGTTCATATTTTAAAAGTTCACATGAAGGTAAAACAGCACGATTAGTTTCAGAGATCAGAGATTTTGAAACTATTATTACTTCTAATGATAAAGAAGCATTTTTACTAGAAATAACTTTGATTCAAAAGCATCAACCTTATTACAACATCAAATTGAAACGTGGTACGGGATATCCGTATATCAAGATCACTAATGAACGTGATCCAAAAATGGAAATCACCGGGTTAGTTAAAAAAGATGGTGCTTATTACTTTGGCCCATATCCTAATGTTTGGGCAGCTTCTAATACATTGAATTTCTTACAAAAAGTCTATCCTTTAAGAAGATGTCAAGGAAATTTAGGTCGTCCTTGTTTGTATTATCATATGTGCCAATGTTTGGGTGCCTGTTTTAAAACAGTACCGAAATCTGAATATGATGCTCAAATTGAAAAAATCAAAAAGTTTTTAGGCGGCAATGTTGGGGAAATTAAACATCAACTTGAAGAAAAAATGTCTCAAGCATCTGAAAAGATGGAATTTGAACGTGCTGCAGAGTTACGTGATCAAATCAAGTACATTGAAACGACCGTTGAAAAGCAAAAAATCATTTCAAATGATAGTACACCACGAGATATCTTTAATTATTACGTTGAAAAAGGTTGGATTTCAATTCAAATTTTCTTCATCCGTCAAGCTCGCTTAATGAAACGTGAGAAGAAGGTCTTTGCCTGTATCAATACTCCAGAAGAAGAATTGTCGACGTTCATACTGCAATTTTATAATCGTCGTAATCAAGTTTTACCTAAGGAAATTTTAGTGCCTGATAATTTGGATAAAGATACCTTGTCTCAAGTTTTGAATATTCCTTTTAGAACACCACAACGTGGTCAAAAAAAGGATTTAATGGATATGGCGGCTGAAAATTCTAAATTGGTTTTACAAGAGAAGTTTCGTCTAATGGAACTCGACAATCGTCAAACTTATGGTGCACAAAAACAAATCTTTGAAGCATTGGATTTGCCATATGGTCATATTATTGAATCGTTTGACCATTCGCACATTCAAGGAACTAGTCCAGTTTCAGCTATGGTCATGTTTAAAGATGGTCGTCCTGAGAAGAGTGGTTATCGTAAGTATAAAATCAAAGGTGAAGTTGAACATCAATCCGGTGCTGATGAAGCTGCTAATACTCGTGAGGTAATTTATCGGCGCTATTCACGATTAATTAAAGAAAATCATCCATTACCAGATTTAATCTTAATGGATGGTGGTATCATTGAATTGCGTGCTGTTATGGATGTTTTGGTCAATGAATTAGGAATTGATATTCCAGTAGCCGGGATGGTCAAAGATGATCATCACAATACGTCGCATTTGATTGTTGGTGAAAATGGTGTCGAAGTGCCACTGGATAGAAAGAGTCAGGGCTTTTATTTATTGCAGAGGATACAAGATGAAGTTCACCGCTTTGCGATTACTTTTCATCGTAAGACACGTAGTAAAAATGCTTTATCTTCGCAGCTTGATAACATTCAAGGTGTTGGGCCTAAAACTCGGACTAAGTTGTTGAAGAAATTTGGCTCTGTTAAGAAAATGAAGGAAGCCACAGTTGAGCAATTAACTGATTTGGGTATTCCTAAGACTACCGCACAGACAATTAAAATTACGTTAGCTAGTACAGATTTTCATAAAAAATATCATAAAGGTTAAAAATTGGGGGATATTAGATGATTACATTAAAATCACAACGAGAAATAGAAGGAATGCGCGAATCTGGTAAGATTTTGGCTGGAGTACATTTAGGACTTCGCGATATTATCAAACCAGGCATTTCAGCTTACTCTATTGAAGAATTTGCCAATGACTATATCGTAAGTCATGGTGCCACACCTTCAGAAAAAGGATTCGAAGGCTATAAATACGCAACTTGTGTTGATGTTAATGATGAAGTTGCTCACGGTACACCACGTAAAGATTTAATTTTGCATGAGGGTGACATTGTTAAAGTAGACATGACCGTCAATTATAAGGGTTACGAAAGTGATTCATGCTGGAGCTACGCTGTAGGTTCCGTTAGTCAAGAAACATCTGATTTGATGGAAGTTACGAAGAAGTCACTATATTTAGGAATTGCACAAAGTATTGCCGGTAATCGTTTGGGTGATATCGGTTATGCAATTCAACACTATACTGAAGATGAACATGGTTATGGCGATGTTCGTGAGTTATGTGGACACGGAATTGGACCTACAATGCACGAAGAACCAGATGTTTTGCATTATGGTGAACCTGGTCGTGGATTGCGTTTGAAGAATGGAATGACTATTACCATTGAACCTATGATCAATGAAGGTACTTGGGAAATCGTCGATCGTTCTTTGAAGGACCCTAATGATGACTGGATCTACTATGCTAGTGCTGATGGTTCATGGTCTGCCCAATACGAACACACTTTAGCCATTACTGAAAATGGTCCTGAAATTTTGACATCACAAGATGCTGCTGAGGATGAAAAATACTTAGCTTGGGCTCGTGATTATCTTAAGGAACACAATCAAAATAAATAAGCTCAAAACAAAAAGCCGTCCCAAAATAGGGCGACTTTTTTGTTGTAAAGAATATTTAGTTATTTATTACGTCAGAAGCTTTGACGAATTCATTAGTGGCAACACGATAGTATTTTGTTTCGTTAGTGCCTAAGTATGCGATGCGGTCGTATTTCCAAGCGGTGTTGGCAGCAAGACCACGGTTGTTGATTAACTTATCTTCAACGTCTGCTAAATAAGTCACTTCAACATCTTTAGTATTAACGATTCCCTTTTGAGCCACGTAACGATAAATGTCGCTATCTTTGACCCATTCGTTAGTAGCAACACGATAGTATTTGATACCTTTTAGGGTGATGATTTGGTCAACTTTCCAATCTGTATGATCGGCTAATTGGCGTTGCTTATTTTTAGTCATTTGTCCATTGTTGAAGTCGTATAAGTCAACCGGCTTTTTCATTGTTCCTACTAAACCATTGTAATGGCTGGGTAGGTTGGAATCGGTGTTATTGCCATTTGGATTGTCAGTTTGATTATTGTTATTTTGGTTATTGTTTCCAGGCTTTTCTTCACTAGTGTTTTTCTTAGTGTAAGTAACTTTTTCTTCAGTTGTAATTTTTCCATCTGGATTAACATGAGCAATTACAGTGGTTTTATCGGCAACATAACCGTCTTTTTGAGGAACGGTAACTTTAATGTCTTCACCAATTTTACCAGTAACATCTTTTACTACTTGTTTACCTAAGTTGGAATCAATTGTAACGTCGGCAATGACTGAAGTATCAGGAGTTTCATCGGCTTGGTTAGACTCGTAATATAACTCTAATGTCGTTGTGCGACCAGCGTTGTCATCGTTAACGAAAACTTGACCATCTTCAAGTGATTCGCCACTGATAGCGTAAATACCGGTATTTAAAAAATTAGGTTGGCCGTCGACTGTACTTGCGGCACCGATTTTACCAAAGTTTTGATTAAAGATTTTACTGTGAAGAACTGAACCTGTTTGGATAGAAGTACCGAGTTGAGGTACATACTCGTTAATCGTACTCATAGCAGTTTTATTTTTGTTCAAAGTGGCTACTTTGCTATCAGGCATTTTAGGCTCATCCTGAAGTGGAATAGTGCCGTGTAGCTCGCCAGTAACTTTTTTGGAGAAGTAGGGTTTATTGTCTAGATAAACTTTGAAATTGATCGTATAGGGTTTAGCTTTCTCTAAGTAAACCGTGAATTCTGTTCCATGATCTTTATCGATTTCTTTACGATTATATTTTTTAATTATTGGACTATCAAAATCAACATCGTCTTCATCATCTTCAGATTCAAAAGGATTCCAGTTTGCTAAAGCTTCGAAGTCCATGTCATAAGCATCAAAGTAACCGACTGGTTCGGGTGCATCGTAAATTTTTCTTAGAGGTTCGACCATAAAGGTTTCTTCAGAAGGGAAGTCTTTGTACTGCAAGACTTGTTCTTGTTCATGGGTATAAATTTCTTCGTTGGTGTCTTTTAGAACGTAATGAATTCTGGCTGAGCCTTCGTTGACTTCACACGTTATGGTAGTTATTGGCTTGCCGTTATCAAATAGGGTAAAAGTTTTAGTATTGTTGTCGTAGGTCATTCTTAGGTTGACATTTAAAGCCTCATATTCTAAATGTCCACCCCAATTAGATTTAGTATAAATACTTGGTGCACCAACACCGATTTCTTTGCCTGCTTTAAGATCCCAGATATTGCGTTGATTTAATTTAACATATCCAGTTTCTAGGTATTGTCCAGTCTCAGCATAAGCCTTGATAGGGATACAAGCTTCTTCTTTTAAATCAGACAGTTCAAATTTTTCACCAAAATGGAGAACCTTTCCTGAGGGAACCATATCATTGACATCTCTAACAATTGCAGCTTGAGTATTAGTTGTTTGGATTATTGGACTATAAAAGCCAGTTAAGACTAAAGCTGATAGTAAGATAGTTGTTTGTTTCTTCATAATAAAACTCCTTGCGTTTTGTGGTAGGGGGTTTCTTCAAGTTTTTCTTGAAAGCAGTTACAAGTATAGCAAGGAAAATGTCGTTGTGAAGCAAAAATATCATGATATATCAACAAACAATTAATCACGAAAAGTAAAATTATATTAAATATTTTTGTTGGTGCTTACAAACAATTCTAGTGAGATAATTAAAGGGTTGAGGGGGGATATAATTGATGAATTTTTTTACCTTTGCTAATGGGTTGAGTGTTGTCTGTATCTTGTTGATCATCGTTATGATAATTGGCAAAACGCACTTTACAAAAATAGTAGAAAGCATTATTAAATTTTTAATTGCTATTATGGCAACGACTTCGTTGGTATCGTTGTTGATGCAAACTTATAATCCTGATATTGCTAAATTAGTGGCAAAAACGGGGTTAAATTTAAATGTAATTGATTTAGGTTGGACGCCAGCAGCTATTATCACATGGAGTTCAGCTTACAATTTATTAGTTTTATTAGTAATGATGATCGTTAATGTGATTTTGCTGCATTATCACGTTACAAAAACTTTAGACGTCGACGTCTTTGATATTTGGCATTTGTCTTTCGTAGGTTTATTAGCGATGTATATGGGCGCAAATATCGTCGTCAGCTTGATTTTTGTAATTGCCTTAGGAATTTTGAAGTTTATTAATTCTGATTTGATGAAACCTACTTTTAATGACTTAATGAATGATCAAAAGGGTCCAATGACTTCGACTCACATGAATTACTTGATGAATCCTATCGTAATGTTGCTAGATGAAATTTGTAATTTGATTCCAGGTATTGATAAGGTTAATTTTAATTCAACTAAATTAAACAAAGCGGTTGGTTTTTGGAGTTCCAAATTTGCAACCGGATTTTTCCTAGGAATTTTGATTGGTTTATTTGGACAAATTAGTTTGAAGGATATCTTTGGACTAGCTTTCTTATTGGGAGCCTTCATGGAATTGTTCAATCTCATTGGTTCATGGTTGACTTCATCGCTTGATCCAATTATTAAAGTTATCACTGATCATTTAAACAAGCATGGCGTTAATATGAGCTTTGTTGGTTTGGATTGGGCCTTTTTATCCAGCCGTCCTGAAGTTTGGTCAGTGGCTAATATCTTGGCACCTTGCTTGATCATTGAAGCCTTCTTATTGCCAGGTAATCGTATTATTCCTTTGGGTGGTTTGATTGCCATGGGTATCACGCCATCGTTATTAGTGGTAACACGTGGTAAAGTCTTTCGAATGATTATTATTGGGGTAGTGGAAATTCCGATTTTCTTGTGGTCAGCTACTTTAACCGCACCATTCATTACTTCAATGTTTAAAAATATTTTGCTAAGCAATTCAAATATTGGGATGATTGGTTCTGCTACTAAAGAAGGACCAATTGAACAATTGTTAGCAATCATGATTGGTAAATCTTCATCTGGTGATTTGAAGTTTATCGCTTTGACTGTTGGTGCAATTGTCGTCTACTTATTGTTATTCTTCTGGTATCGAGGCAGAATGAAAAAGCGCAATTTAGCTTATCAATCAGAAACAAATTAATTTGAGCAAAAAAATAGGATGCAATTTTTGCATCCTATTTTTTATAGATTTAATTCAAAAGCTAGACGGGCATTGTCTTCATGATTGACAGCTGGTTCAGAAACGTAGATTTTGCCACGGTGAACGTAACCAGAACTCTTAGCTAGAGCTTGCATGCGTTTGTTCAATTGGTGGGTATCAATTCGAAAGTTTCTAATGCCGTTTTGATAAGAATAACTGATCAAATTCGAAATAAAGATTTTTCCTAAATGTTGACCGGCATAATCAGGATTGATAGCGATTCGATGAATCGTAGCATACGGATCAGTATTGTTTTGCCATTGACCATTAGTGATGTCGTGATAGTTAGGGTCGTCAGCTACGATTAAAGTTGCTGTTCCGGCAATCTTTTTGTCGACCATTAAAAGCCAGCATTGTTGAGCCAGAATATCGTTTTTAATAGTATCGGTGTCTGGATAGCCATTTTGCCATTGAGGGCTACCGTCAGCTTTTAGCATGGCTTGAGCTTGACTGATGATTTTCATTATTTCTGTTAAATCTGGAATTTGGGCGTGCTTGATATAAACTGAACTCATTTATAAGCCTCCGTATAAGTAAGATGATTTAATTTTATCACTTTATTTTTGATAAAAAAAAGTATCTATCGACAAAGGATAGATACTTTATAAAAATATTATTTCTTTTTAGCAGGTTTCCAAATACCATAGATGATACCTGAGATGATAGCACCGATAACAACGGCTAATAAGTAAAGCAATGGTTTATTAGCAAGTGGTGTAACGAAAATACCACCGTGAGGAGCAGGAACGTTGATGCCCCAAAGTTGTGTCAAGCCACCACCGATTGCTGAACCGATAACACTAGATACGATAACGTGTAGTGGATCTCCGGCAGCAAATGGGATAGCACCTTCAGTAATGAATGATAAACCTAAGATATAGTTAGATAGACCAGCTTGTCTTTCTTGATCAGTAAACTTGTCTTTCCAGAATGTTGTAGCAATAGCGATTGCTAGAGGTGGAACCATACCACCAACCATAACGGCAGCCATCAAAGCACCGTCTTGTGTAGCTGTGAAAGTACCAATGGCAAATGTATAAGCGGCTTTGTTGAAAGGACCACCCATATCGATTGACATCATACCACCAAGTAATGCACCTAAGATAACGGCATTACCAGTACCCATTGATTCTAGGAAGTGAGTAATTGCAGCGTTAACAACGGCGAATATTGGGTCGATTGCGAAGTACATAATAGCACCGGTAAAGAGCAACCCTAGAACTGGATAAATCAAAATTGTCTTCAAACCAGCAAGTGAATGTGGAAGATTCTTGAGCCATTTCTTAAGGAAGACAACAACCCAACCAGCGATGAAACCGGCAAGTAGACCACCGATAAATCCGGCCGGACTCTTGGAACTAACTACAGAAGCTGTAGCTTGTGAAGCCATGTAACCACCAACAAAACCAGGTAGCAAGGCAGGACGATCACCAATTGAAACGGCAATGTAAGCAGCTAAAACAGGAATCAAGAAACTAAATGCATAGTTACCAACGTTGTTGAAGAACAAGAACCATTGTGATTTTGCACCAACAGAGTTTTCTAATAGGAATGAAATTGCCATTAGAATACCACCACCGACAACGAATGGAAGCATGTTACTGATACCATTCATTAAATCAGCATAGATTCTTGACCAAAGTGATTTCTTTTCTTCTGATTCTTCTTCATCAGAACTTGCGCCACCTTCATCATGGAAGACTGGGGCTTTTTGTTCAACAGCCAAGTTGATCAATTCTTCGGCTTTGTTGATACCATCACTAACGGGACGGTTAACTAAATGCTTGCCATCGAAACGGGGCATTTCAACCTTTTTATCAGCGGCAACGATAACACCGTCGGCACGCTTGATTTCATCGGCAGTTAATCTGTGTTTAACACCTTCAGAACCGTTGGTTTCAACCTTGATATCGATGCCCATTTTTTCGGCTTGTTCTTTTAGAGCAGCTTCAGCCATGTATGTGTGGGCAATACCAGTAGGACAGGCAGTAACAGCGACAACGTAAGGTTTCTTCTTGTCGTCAGCGCTAGCAGCTTTAGCAGCTTCTGCTTGAGCTTTTTGCTTTTCTTCGTCAGCTTTGTCTTTAGCTTCTTTTTCCTTCATAGCTTGGTCGAATAGGCCTTGAACTTCATCAGGAGTTTTAGCAGCTTTTAAGTTTTTAACCAATTCTGGATTGATCAAAAGTGATGAAAGGGCAGCTAAAGCTTGCAAGTGAAGATTGTCAGCACCATCTGGAGCAGCAATCATGAAGAATAGGTATGCTGGTTGACCGTCTAGTGATTTGTAGTCGATACCGGCATTGCTTTTAGCGAATAAAACAGTTGCACGTTTAACAGCTTTGTCACGAGCGTGTGGCATAGCAATTCCGTCACCAATACCAGTACTAGTTTGAGCTTCACGTTTTAAGATGTCAGCTTTATAAAGTTCTTTGTCGTCAATGACACCAACTTGATAGTACTTATCAACCATTTCTTCAATGGCATCCTCTTTGTTAGTAGCTTTCAAGTCCATGATCATGGCGTCTTTTAATAATAGTTGTTTCAAGTCCATTTTTAAAAGTCCCCCCTTGGATTAAAGTTCAGTAATAGTAATTTGTTTATAAACTTCGTCAATTTTTTCTTTTGTGGCGATATCTTGACTAAAGGCAGTGGCTGAACCACATGCAGCACCAATATGGAAACTTTCGATTGGATCTTTTGTATCCATGAAAGTACCAGAGAAACCAGCAATCATTGAATCACCAGCACCGACTGAATTGATAACTGTGCCTTTAGGGGCGTTAGCTTTGTAAGCTTTGTCTTTAGTAACCAACAAAGCACCATCACCAGCCATGGAAACTAAGGCATGTTTTGCACCTTGTTCCAATAATTTTCTAGCGTAAGTAATAATTTCTTGTTCATCTTTGAAAGTAACGTTGAACAAGTCGGCTAATTCGTGATGATTTGGCTTAACTACTAGTGGATGTAGGGGCAAAGTATCTAACAATGCTTGTCCAGTAGTATCGATAACGAATTCAGCACCATTTTTTTGAATCTTTTTAGCAATATCTAAATAAAAATCTGAATTCAAATTTTTGCAAAGGCTACCAGCCATGATAACAATGTCACCATCACCAATAGTATTTAGATTATCCATGAAGGTTTTCTTTTCAGATTCACTTATTTGTGGACCAGCACCATTGATTTCAGTTTCCTCATTTTGATCAACAGCATTGATCTTAACGTTGATACGAGTGTCTTCTTTAACTTTAGTAAAAGAAGTCTTTAGGTTGTGTTGGCTTAACAATTCTTCGAACATTGAACCGGTTGCGCCACCTACAAAACCAAGTGCAGTAGAATCAAGTTTTAATTCTTTAAGAATTCTTGAAACGTTGATTCCTTTACCACCAGGAAGTTTCACATCATTAGATGTTCGATTAACTTCACCAGTGTTTAAATTCTTCAATTGTAAAACGTAGTCAATTGAAGGATTGACTGTAATTGTGTAAATCACTATTTTGCCTCCATAATTTTTGTATATTTGTTCAAAAGACTGAATTCCTTTTCTGATAGCTTATTCGTTATTAATGGAACCTCATCTAAAGTTGCAAAACGACTAAAACTGACTTGCGAAAACTTAGAACTATCAGATAAGACAAAAGCTTGATTGGAATGCGCTATTGCTAAGCGCTTGATAGCTGCTTCCTCAGGATCCGGCGTTGTATATCCAGCATCTGTTGAAAAACCATTCGTACCAATAAAGGCGTGATCAAAATGATAATTCTCCAAAGTTTGGATAATAGTCGATCCTACTAAAGCTTTTGTAGATGACTTTAATTTCCCCCCTGGGATGAACGTGTTTACTTTGTAATCGGCCAACATCGAAGCGTTGTCGACACTGTTAGTAATGACTAGTAAATCGGTATGTTCAATTAAATAGGGAATCATGAATTGAATCGTAGTCCCTGAATCAAGAAAAATTACTTCATTATTTTGAACTAGACTAGCAGCTGTTTGGCCAATCATTTTCTTCTCATTAATATGAACTGCAGCTTTTTGTGAAAGAGCAGGTTCTTCATGCAATGAAATCACGTTTTGAGCACCACCGTGAATTCGCAATAATTTGTGACAATTCTCCAAATCTTGCAAATCACGACGCAAGGTAGACTCCGAAGCACCAGTTAATGGAATTAAATCGTGGAGTTTGACAATATTATGAATTTTTAATTGTTCAAGAATTATTTGTTGTCTTTCTTCAGTAAGCACTTTCATCACCTCGCAAATGATATAATACAACCATTACCGTTCAAAATCAATCATAAAAACGCAAAAACTTCCAAAAACGTTCAAAAAAATTAAGAACTTTGAAAAAGTACTGGACAATCAATCGCAGTTCAAAGTATTATGAAGTCTGTTTTTGTGCTAAAATTTAGAAATGATAATTATAGTTTAGAAAGGGGGATTTTAATGTTTGTAGATAACGTTAAAATCACCGTTAGATCCGGAAAGGGTGGCGACGGGGCGGTAGCTTTTCGTCATGAGAAATATGTTCCACTCGGTGGACCTTCCGGCGGTGATGGTGGTCGCGGTGGCGATATCATCTTAAAGGCCAATGAAGGTATGAATACTTTAATGGACTTTAGATACAAGAGAATTTTTAAAGCTCAACCTGGTCAAAATGGTCAAATTAAAGGAATGTACGGTCATAAGGCTGATCCAGTTTATATTAATGTACCAACTGGTACTTCAGTATATGATGTAGAATCTGGTCGTTTGATCGGTGACTTAATAGAAAATAACCAAGAATTAGTAGTAGCAAAGGGTGGCGACGGTGGTCGTGGAAATATTCACTTTGCCAATTCCAAGAATCAAGCTCCAGAAGTAGCTGAAAATGGTGAACCTGGTCAAGAAAAGATTATTAAATTGGAATTGAAATTAATTGCTGATGTTGGTTTGGTTGGTTTCCCATCAGTTGGTAAGTCAACACTTCTATCAGTCTCAACTTCTGCCAAACCTAAGATTGCGGCTTATCATTTTACGACTTTGTCACCAAACCTTGGTATGGTGCGTTTAGAATCAGGTCGTGACTTTGTTATTGCCGATTTGCCAGGTTTGATTGAAGGAGCTTCAAATGGTGTAGGATTGGGAATCCAATTCTTGCGTCACGTTGAACGTACAAGAGTTATTTTGCACTTAGTCGACATGGATCCAAACAATGGTCGTGATCCTTACGAAGATTATTTGGCAATCAGAAAAGAATTAGGTAACTATGATGAGAACGTTTTGAAGCGTCCAGAAGTTATCGTGCCAACTAAGCTGGATATTCCAGGCTCAGAAGAACGGTTAGCTGAGTTCAAAGAGAAATTACCAGAAGATGCTGATATTTTCCCAATTTCAAGTATTCAACATACTGGTGTGAAAGCTTTGATGAATCATACTAGTGAAGTCTTGTCTAAGGCAGAGCCAATTCACTTTGATGTTCAAACTGATGAGACTAAAGAATACAACTATGAACCAGAGAAAAAAGCATTCACGATTGAAAAAGATGGTGAGCACAGTTTCGTTGTTAAAGGTGCTAAGGTTGAATTACTTCTTCAAAGAACTAATTTGGATCACCAAGATGGAATTATGCGTTTTGCTAGACAACTTAAGTCTATGGGTATTGAAGATGCATTAATTGATGCAGGTGCTGAATCTGGAGATTCAGTAACAATTCTCGATTTCACTTTTGAATTTATTTAGGGGCAATAAAAAAATGAATAAATCACCGAAAAGAAGATTTATTACTGGATTTGATGGACTACGTACTTTAGGGGTTATTGGTGTTATCATGTATCACTTGAATCCCAATATTTTTTCCGGCGGGTATTTGGGAGTACCAATTTTCTTCCTTATATCGGGTTACTTAATCACAGATCATTATTTTAATACTGTTGATTATGGTGGTTCATTCTCGTTAAGTAATTTTTACACTAAAAGAATTAAAAGATTATATCCTGGGATGCTATTTGTACTACTAGCTTCTGGAGCTTATATCGTGCTGTTTTTAAAGGATTTGCTTTATCATTTAGATCAAATCTTTGTAACAAATGTTTTGAACGTTTACAACTGGTGGCAGATTTTTAACGGTCAATCTTATTTTGAAAGATTTGCTAATAATGAATCTCCATTTACCCATTTGTGGACGTTGTCAATTGAAGGTCAATTTTATATTGTTTGGCCAATTCTACTTATTTTATTCACCAAGTATGGCGTTAAAAAGAGCCGTATCTTTGGCTTTTCAATGGTTCTTTCGATTGCTTCGGCAATTTGGATGGCTATCTTATTTAAGCCGGGTGTTGACCCAAGTAGAATTTATTATGGAACTGATACTAGATTATTCTCCATCCTTCTTGGTTGTGGACTTGCTTTAATCTGGCCAGCTGAGAAATTAAAGAGTGGTCTGAAGAAAAATGACAAACTGAAATTGAATTTGGTAGGACTATTGTCATTTGCATTGATGCTTTTGATGATTTTCACGATTAAAGATAATGATCCATTCCTTTATCGTGGTGGGATGTTTATCTTCTCAATCACGACATGTATCTTTATTGCGGTCGTTGCGCATCCGGATTCTTTCTGGAATGGCGTTTTATCGAATCGCGTCTTCCATTACGTAGGAACTAGAAGTTATGGTCTTTACTTGTATCAATTCCCAGTAATGATTTTCTTTGAATCAAAATTCAAGAACATTGCTGATCATCCAATTCTTTATCCAGTTATTGAAGTTATTTTAATTGTTTTAGTAACTGAATTTTCATTTAGATTTGTTGAACAACCTTTGGCACATGCTAAATGGCAAGATGTTAAGAACTTCTTCCGTTCTTCAACTAGTGTTCAAAGAGTGTTAGCGTTGGTTATCGCTGTTATCAGTATGACTGGTTGCTACAGTGTGGTTAAGGCTGTCAGTGCACCTAATCCTAATGTTAATCACAGTGAATTAGCTACGAAGATTAACAAAAATGAAAAGGCTAATAAAGCTAAGAAGCAAAAGGCTATCGAAAACTTGAAGAAGGCAAAGAATAAGCAAGATGCTACTGGTAAGATGTCCGATGCTGATTATGCTCGTTATAAGAAAGCGGCCAAATCTAACCCAATCAATACTGAATTTGAAAAGTATGGTTTGACACAAATTGATTTGCAAAGATTAAAGGATGTGCCAATGACAGCGGTTGGTGATTCCGTTATGGCAGATGGCTCTGATAATTTCTTGAAGTTATTTGATGATAAGAAAGTTATTGTTGATGCTGCTGTCAGTCGTCAATTGGATCCAAGTATTGATATTTTACAAAAATACAAGGATCAAGGAGTTTTGGCATCTAACGTCATGATTGGTTTAGGAACTAATGGACCATTCAATATCCAACAAGTCGGACAAATCATGGACTTAGTTGGTCCTAAGCGTCATGTCTTCTGGATCAATGTTCACGTTCCAACTAGACCTTGGGAAAAGACGGTTAATGGTGTCTTAGACGAAGCAACGAAGAAATACAAGAATTTGACAGTCATTGACTGGAACGGTTATTCAGATGGTCATACGGATTGGTTCTACGATGACAATGTTCATCCAAATCCTGAAGGTTCAATGTATTATTCTGCTTTTGTCGCAAAAGAGATTTTGAAATCATTAGATAAAAAATAGATAGGATTTTTTTATGGAATTAGAATTTTTAGGAACTGGTGCCGGAGTTCCATCAAAGGGCCGTAATGTTTCTAGTACAGCATTAAAAATGTTGGACGAACGAAATGAAGTTTGGCTTTTTGACGTTGGCGAGGCTACACAGCATCAAATATTGAAAACAACAATTAAGCCAAGAAAGATTACTAAGATTTTTATCACTCATTTGCATGGTGATCATATCTTCGGTCTTCCTGGGTTATTGTCTAGTCGTGCCAATCAAGGTGGCAATACACCATTGGAAATTTATGGACCAGTGGGAATTAAAGAATATGTCGAAACATCTTTAAAGATCACTGGTAGTAAATTAGGCTATCAAATTAAATATATCGAGTTAAAAGATGGCGGTGAAATTTTTAATGATAAAACTTTCACTGTTTATGCCGGAAAATTAAAGCATCGAGTAACTTGTTTTGGCTATCGCGTAGTTGAAAAACCACGTGTTGGTGAATTGTTAGTTGATAAATTAGCTCCTTATCACATTCCCAATGGACCAATTTTTGGTCAATTGAAAGCTGGTAAAGAGGTAACATTAGCTGATGGTACAATTTTAAATGGTCAAGATTTCATTGGACCTGATAAACCAAGTAAAATTGTGACAATTATTTCTGATACGCGTTATACGCCAGAAATTGATAAATTATCGCAAGATGCTGATGTGATCGTACATGAATCAACTTTCTCTAATGATGAGAAGAAGTTAGCTTATAACTACTTCCATTCAACAGCTACTCAAGCGGCGCAAGTTGCCAAAAGAAGCCATGCTAAAGGGTTGATTTTGACTCACATCTCTGCTAGATATACTGGTAGAGGGGCTTTGATTTTACAAAAAGAAGCTCAAAAGATTTTTAAGCCTACGAAAGTGGCTAAAGATTTTGATATTTACGAAGTACCATTTAATTAATTAGAAAAGAGGATGAGTATGGTTAATTTATTGAATCAGACGATTGTCGTAACTGGTGCATCTTCTGGAATTGGTAAAGATGTAGCGGTTAATGCTGCTAAATGTGGTGGCAATGTGATTTTGATTGCTCGTAATGAAGAAAAACTTTTACAAGTAAAAAATGAATGTATCCGTGTTGGAGCCGAAAATGCTCAGCATGAATACTTAAGCATCGATATGAGTGATCCTGACCAAATTAGTTCTGGAGTTGAAAAAATCTTTGAACTAACTGATAGTGTGGATGTTTTAGTCAATGCTGCAGGTTTTGGGGATTTCTCGAATTACATGGAAACTGATTTCGGTAAGATTGAAAAGATGTTTCGTGTAAACGTCTTAGGTTTAATGTTGATGACTCGTTTAGTGGCCTCACATATGATTGATCAAGGAATTGGTCATATCTTCAATGTCGGCTCGATGGCGGGCAAAATCACAACTCCTAAGTCTGCAGCCTATGCTGCTACCAAAGCTGCTGTAATTGCCTTCTCTGATGGTTTGAGACTAGAGTTGAAACCATTTGGAATTTATGTTACAACTATAAACCCCGGGCCAGTTAAGACTAATTTCTTTAATGTCGCCGATCATTCAGGCAATTATCTAGATTCAGTGAAGTATTTCGTCCTTGATCCTGATCAACTAGCTTGGGAAATCGTGAAGACTTTTGGTAGAAATAAACGTGAGATCAATCGTCCACGTTACATGGAATTAGCAGCAGTACTTTATAAATTGGCACCAAGTTTAGGTGATTATTTTGCTGCTACGCTTGGTAACCGTAAATAGGGGAGGATTCATATGAACGGTAAACAATCTCGATTTGTTATAGGTTTGGTTATTGCATTGATCGTCGTGATCTTTGCAGTTTTAAATGTCAATCCGGTTACTGTTAGTTTTGGATTCACACGTGTTAAATTACCATTGATTATTTTGATTATCGTTTCTTTACTTTTAGGAGCTGTAATTACGATGCTTTTGGCTACTTCAGGTAAGAAGAAAGATGATGATCTAAATCGTCACGCAAAGAAACAAATTTCTAAAGTTCAAGTATCACACGACAATCAAATTGCCGACGCATTAAAGGAAAATAATGCAAAAAAGCAAACAAAATAGTATTTTTGCTTGCTCAAACGATTTTATGATAGTATCATATTAAACGTTAGATTTGATTGAGTTAATATAAATAAAGGAGTTTTTTAAATATGGCAGTTCCAAAGAGAAAATCATCAAAACAAAGAAAGCGTCAAAGACGCGCACATCTTAAATTAGATACACCAAACATGCAATTCGACGTTGCTACTGGTGAATATCGTTTAAGTCACCACGTATCACCATCAGGTATGTACAAAGGTGAAAAAGTTATCAACAACGATAGCAAAGAAGCTTAATGAAAAAGTCAAGTTGAACTTGGCTTTTTTTTATATAGATTTAAATGATGAGGTATGACTATGAAAAAACTGAAATACGTCTTACTAATGGTTATTCCGCTATTCTTTTTACTATTGACTGGTTGTTCCAAATTAAGCCTCTCGACTACTAAAAAAGAATATAGTGCAGATGGATTAGTAGCCATTATTAAGGGTAAGGCCACTAATTATCAAAGACTTACTTATACAGTAGCGGGTGAAACAAAAAAAGTTGCTGTCGATGGGGGACACTTTGCTATCTCAGTTCCTGTTTCTGATAAGAACCAAAGAGTTCGTATCAAGGCAGTCAATGGCGATAAAACTGAAACTAGTTTGGTCAAAGTCAAAAAAGAAACGCCATTAAAGAATTACTTGGAATTTGCGCAAGCTTATAATTATACGATGTTATCAACTGGACAAGCTGACGATCAATTACAATTGATTTCTAAAAATGGTATTTCGACGCATAAAAAGAATGATGGAACTAAGTGGTATCTAAATGTTCAAAATAATCAACTAATGGGAGTTGCAACGCAATTCTCTTATAAAGACTTGAAGTCTAAGACTGGCCAAAAGAATTTTGCGACTGATTTGATGATTGTCTCTAAGTTGTTGGGAGCTGATGGCCAAAAGGTTTTGAAGGATTTTGCTAAGCAAACTAAGAATGCTGATAAAAATTCAACTAAAACTTCGATGGACTCAATAAAGTCCAATGGCATCAATTTTAATATTAATTTAGCTACCAAAGGATTTTATCTTTATATTACTAAGTATTAAAAAGGAGTTTCGTTAGGATTTTCTGGCTCTTTTTTAAATTAAGTTAAGTTAGTTTAGGATTCCGTCCTCCATAGCAAAGAAAATTTGGCTGGAACAATGTGGGCACGACTTGGAGC
>ERZ833963.411-NODE-411-length-64095-cov-7.001218_pt1 | contig 64095 bp, 46 predicted proteins | sample MGYA00519693_ERZ833963 | MGnify/ENA primary metagenome ERZ833963 (study PRJEB31850, sample SAMEA3708748) | human gut metagenome | biome: human gut; feature: human-associated habitat; material: faeces | place: China | collected 2014 ...
TTAGGACACATGCCTCTCACGCATGTAATACGAGTTCGATTCTCGTACCCACTACTAACTAATAATCAGCCTGTTAGTTTTTTTTCTAACAGGCTTTTTTATCACATTACATTTAAAATTATATCGTTATATTCCCGTTTATTCCCACTTATTTCACTACATTTACTGGCAAATTTGCCAAAACCCTTAAATTCATATCCAAATGGTAACAGCAAAATTCAACTTAGACAAAAGAAGTCTAAAGAAAGATGGTACATATCCAGGGAAATTCACATGGCAAAGTTGGGTAGCTTTAGCTATCCTATTAATAGGGATATTGGTTTATCTTTTTAGTGGTAAATAGATTTACTCATAAAATAATGATTATTAGGAAAAGGGGGAAAATGCCTTTTCCACCCGATTCACTGATTTGCGTCAACCAATTTTATGCTTTTGCAAACAGTATCAATTACTGCTTATCAGAACACATTATAGCTCTATTTAGAAAATCATTCACATAAATGATTCTTATTTGTAATTTATAAATGCATGCCGATATCCTTGTATTTTATTCCAGTTCCCTCTTGTAAAATCCGGTATCTCTACAGGGACAGATCCGTTCTCAATCGAAAGTTTAGTCAAAGGAATTAGTGAACACCATTCTGCAAGATCATAAACATCCATATCTAATGGTAATCCGTGATGCAGACAATAGATTAATCTCGAATCCATGATGAAGTCCATACCACCGTGTCCGCCTACTTCTTTAGCCTGTGCTTCCATGGTTTTGACAATAGGATCTTTATACTGATTCATTAACCGGTTCTTTATTTCTTCGGGCATATACTCATGAGCAGTAAAGTTTTGCCCGCTTATAATATCCGAAGGCAAATCACTGCTATTCAATGCATAGCCTTCCACCGGATATTTATTGGCAAATCCTTTAGTACCTGTGAGTTGGTATAAGCGACTGTAAGGACGTGGCGAAGCTACATTATGCTCAATCTGAATTGTCTTTCCTTTTTCCGTACGTATTAAAGTAAGTGTGACTTCTCCATTTTTCACTTTTTGCGCATCTTCACTATTTCCATGTTCTTTCAAATACTGAGGCAAAGAGAGAGGATCACTGTCCATTGCCACCAAATATTTCATCCGGTCACCACGATGAATATCGAGTAGCTGACAAGCTGGGCCCATACCATGTGTGGGATACACATCTCCCCTATTATTGAGATTGTATTGCATACGCCAGTCTGCATTGTAGTCTCCCCAGTAATCTTGCAAACAATGATTATAAGCACCTTTTACATGGGTAATATCTCCAAATAGTCCTTGTTGTGCCATGTTCAGAGTTGTGATCTCAAAGAAATCATATACGCAGTTTTCCAACATCATACAGTGCTTTCGAGTACGTTCTGCCGTATTTACAACTTCCCATATCTCTTCCAAACTCATGGCTGCAGGTACTTCACAAGCTACGTGCTTGTCATGCTCCATAGCATAAACCATCATGGGGGTATGATGTAGCCAATCAGTAGCTATATAAATAAGGTCGATATCCGGTCTTTCGCACATTTGTTTCCAGGCATCCTCACTACCATAGTATTCAGTTGCTTCAGGCATATCAGCCTGGTGAAGCATTTGTTGGCAACTATCTACTTTCGATTGATGCAGATCACATAGTGCTTTTATTTCAATTCCTTTTTGATAAGTAAAACGTCGGATGGCTTCACTACCTCGTGAGCCTAATCCGATAAATCCAATACGTACAGTTTCAATAGGAGGACAAGTTAACCCAATAGCATCCTGCTGCCCCAAAGGGCGTTCAGGAGTAAATACCACAAGAGACTTGACATCCTTACTTTCTTTTTGCATATTTGCAGTAAGAAACAAACCTGCTGCTATACAAACAACTGCAAGTATAATAGTCAACGGAAAGTATTTTTTCATAATAAATAGAATTTGGTAATTGATAATTAATACTTCTTCTCTTCTTTTAATGTGCTCTAAGGTTTATACTCTAAAAGAGCTATTGAGCCATGCAAATACTCACAAGAATATAAAAATAAAATATTAATTAACACTTTGACATTTATGTGCCTCCAAAAGGCTTTCAAAAATGATGTAAGTAGACGATAATTTCGTTTTTTTCTTGGTAGACAATGTAAAATTATCTATATTTGGAAACTTCTTTTTAATGCTCTGGCTCTTATATTCTTTTTATGAATTTAAATAATTCGTGTATGTCTATTATAAAACAATTATTTCTGAAAGGAGGAAAGTATGGAAGAACGCATACTTTTTTCTAAGATACAGCAAGGAGACACAGCATCTTTTGAATGGTTGTACAAAAAGTATCATCCTAAAATGTATATGTTCTGCAAAGGGATCCTACACGACGAGGATAAAACAAAAGATCTTGTTCAAGAATGTTTTATTGCCTTTTGGGAGCATCGTACTCAGATTAATGCTCCGGAAGCAATAAGTGTTTATCTATTTCGCATCATGAAACATCTTTGCTTGAAACAAATCCGGCGAGATTCATTACTCAACAATTTTTCTAATATAAATGAAGTGGCATTGAGAGAACTGGAACTTTCTTATTATACCCCTGAATGTAATGTTCTAAATGATTTATACTTTAAAGATCTGAATGAACAATATCAGGAAGCGCTTGATAAGCTACCCAAACAATGCCAAAACATTTTCCGAATGAACCGGAATGAGGGTATGAGAAGTGAAGAGATTGCCGCAGCACTGAACTTGTCTGTTCGTACTGTTGAAAATCAATTGTATAAGGGGCTAAAACAAATTAAGAAGTCAATGCAGGGATATCTTCCTTTATTGACTATCTTATTAATTAAGAACTTTTTAAAATAATATTGTGATGATTAGTGTCAATGAAGATTATTTTATGAAATATCTGAAGAATGAACTTACTGAGGACGAGACACGCCAATTAGTAGCATGGTTGCGTGATAACAAAGAGAATCAGAAGTTTCTTTTTTCATTGAAAGATTCTTATCTGTATCTAAATTATGAAAAAGATAAGAAAGAAGCCAATACTGAGCATGAATGGAAGAAATTCTCAGAAAGAACCGGTCTCGCTCCAAAATCAGCTCCTTTAGGCAAGCCTTTTACCTTGAAACAGGTTTGGTCCTCTGCAGCTATCATCCTGTTGTGTATTCTTAGTGGTTGGATAGCAGGAACGATTTATACAAGATTGAATATGCCACAAGGGTTAGTGACTTTAGAGACAGAAGTAGGACAACAAGCAAAAACCATATTGCCGGATGGAACAACAGTGCTTCTGAATGCTTGTTCCAAGCTGACCTATTCTCTGGAAGGCTGGAATAATACGCGCGACGTACGTTTGGAGGGTGAGGCAATCTTTGATGTAGTACACAAGGAAGATAAACCTTTTTATGTGCACACCTATAACTATTGTGTCCGTGTATTAGGCACGAATTTTAATGTAATGGCATATGGAAATGATCCGGAAGGGGTCGTTACATTGAAACATGGTAAGGTAGAGATTGGCATAGCGGGTAGTAACAAAAATATGTTTCTTCAGCCGGGAGAAAGTTTTGTATATGACAACCAAGCCGGAACCTATCGGATAGAACAACGTTCGTTAAAGCATGTCTATGCCTGGGAACGTAAAGAGATTATCTTTGAAGGGCATACGCTGGAAGAAAAGAAAGAAGAGCTTTCAAGACATTTCGGATATAAGTTTGAGGTAGCTCCGGAATTACAGAAAATGAGCTATAAAGCTACACTTCGCGACGAAAGTTTGAATGAATTTCTTGCGGCATTGGACAGTATTACTCCACAAATGTCCTACCATATTGATGTAAACCGAAAAATAGTCAAAGTGAGAAAATAAACGCATGGAAAAGATAAAGACTACTTTGATAGGAGCAGGATACCGAGGAAAACAACTGCTGCAATTCCTACAAAACTTTCCTTTTTTTGAAGTAATGGCAGTTGCCGATCCGTATATTGAAGAAACCGATATACCCGAAATTGTTTGTTACAACAATGGCGAAGAAGATTATTTAAATATGCTTGACCGGCATAAACCGGAATTGGTGTTCATCACTTCTCCCTGGCAGTGTCATGTTAATCATGCAATACAATGTGTGGAGAGGCAGTGTCATATTGCTTTGGAGATAAAAGGTGGACTTTATTTAGACGAGTATCAACCCCTGATTGATTTGGCAGAGCAAAAAAATTGTCGTGTTTTTCCTTTAGAGAATACGCTTTTCCGACGAGATATCTTGGCTTTATGCAATATGGTGAATGCCGGTGTATTCGGAGAAATTATATATATGCGCGGTGGATACCGACATGACTTACGCTCTTTATTGTTAGATGATTCCGGCAACATCGGTCATCGTGGTAAAACAGAAAGTGTATGGCGAAGCAAATTCTACCAGAGCGAAAACGGTGATCTTTATCCGACACATGGATTAGCTCCTCTTTGCATGATCGCCGGTATCAATCGGACAGATCACTTCAAATCTCTGACTTCGCTGGCTTCCAAGTCGGCTGGTTTATTACAACGAATAAAAGACCTGGGTGGAGATACAAATGTAGAAATCAGGATGGGAGATATTATTTCTACTCAAATAGAAACTGAAAAAGGAATTCTTATCTCGCTAATTCATGATACCACGTTGCCTCGTCCTCGTAGTTTGGATTTTGAAATACAAGGAACAAAAAGTATATGGCAGGGAGATAATAGCCGCATCTATGTGGAGGGTGTCAGCCCGGATGAAACCTGGGAATCTGATCTCTCCTACATTGAGCGTTACGAAAGTCTATATTGGCAGCAGTGGGGCGAAGATGCTCTATTACAGGATGCGCATCATCAAGGCATGGATTATATTATGTTGAAAGCATTAGAAGCTGATTTACAAGGAAAACTTGTCTACCCGGCTACTCTCAACGATCTTGCTTTGTGGACTTCCGTTTCTCCCTGGTCAAAAGTTTCAATTGCTGAGCGAAAAACAATTTATTTTCAATAATAAAAGAATCTTTATTCTGAACTGTTTCAAAAATTAAAAAGGTCCGTCGTTTCCGGCGGACCTTTATTAGTAGCGTTATTCAAAAATTAAGCTACCTATTGAAGCGTGTATCTCAGCGTAAAATTACCACTACCATTAGGAGTAACTGTAGCAGGATTACCATCCGAAATAGTAATTCCATCTTTCAAATCGACACTTACCTTATAATATCCTTCAACAGTTGGTAGTGTGAAATGAGTTGCATTACCGTTTAGTATATTAGAATTTGCATCGAAGTTTACGTTCGGTAATTCTATTTTTGTTTCACCGGAAGGATTTGTCAGTATAAATGCTACATCTCCTCCCCAACTGAACACGTAACATGTACCTTCGTAAACAAAACTGTTTCCTACGCGTACTAATGGAAGAGCACTATCTACCTGCCAATTCTGAGCAGTACCTGCTTGGGAATGCGCCCAACTCCATCCATACATATAGATTGCATCCGGATATCCACTTGCCGGACGGGCATAAGAGCTACCACTGAAAGCATCTATCTGAATAAAATATTTGCCGGTAGAGCTTGTCAAAGTCCAATTTGCGTTACCACTACCCGCGAACAAGTCTTTATTTGGAGCACAAAGCGATAAATCTACAGTATTGGAACTAATCGTCTCTCCTTTTGTTAGTTCAACTTCACCTTCATAGATATAGCTTGTGCCACTCTTTAATTGCAGTTGAGTGCCGGCAAAATCAATTCCATTGCCCAGAGTTACACCATTTGCCTTCACTTGTTCATTTGCAAATTCAAGAGTACGTTCACTACCTATAACAGAAACTTTGGTACATTCATCTCCTTCAAAATATACACGGATTTCAAAAGCACCACCTGCAGTAACCGGGAAGCTCTTACTTGTATCATATGCCGAACCAGTCGTGAGTTGAGTACCGTTCCATAATATAAATGAATCTTCTCCGGCCTTCTTCAATTGGAAGGTTCCTGCTGCAATAGAACCCCACATTCCTGTTTCTACATTATCTCCTTCGGGTGGGAACCAGGTATAGTAACGTAAATCACCACTTTCATATCCTTGCATACGCATCTTCGCTTTCTCTTCTTTTATTTCTCCATCTTGCCAGTGACCGGAAATAGTACCGAGAATATAATAACTATCTATAGATGGAAGAGACGTCCAACCATGTCTTTCTCCAAAAGTCAGTTCAAAAGTTTTAGGATTGAATGTGATTTTGCAAGAGGCTTCAATATCGCCACCAATAACAATGGAGTCTTTAGCCATTGTCTGGATTTCTCCATTGACGGTTCCCCAATATAATCCTGTATTGGTAGGAGTTGGAGAAATAATACCTTTTATATTGGCAGGAAAAGTCTCATCAGCTTCAAATACATCTCCGTTCGGATATAATTCGACAACAGACTTATTGCCCAACAAGAGGTATAACCTGTTGAAGGTTGGTACTTGTAAGGATGTTAAATCAAAACTTTGTACCGCCTCTCCATTCCGGCTGTTTTCCAGAATCACCTCCACTTTAAAAGTTCCTTCTTCTGCATTTTTCGGAAGAGGGATAGAGAATGATTCATTCATTTGAAAACTCTGTCCCAACAACATCTGCTCTTTACGATAGAGTTCTGTATCATTTCCGTCTTTCAAAAGAATGGTATACATTTTAAGATTCTTTTCGTCTGTTAATGTACCCGTTACGGAGACCTTATCTCCATAGAAAAGTCCACTTTGCGGAGATACAACAATGTTCATCTCCGGCTTGGGGGCATTACCTGCATTTGCAGGTTCATCGTCATCACAACCGCAAAAAAGTAACGGTAGAATAGCTGATAGTAATATAAAAAATCTTTTTAAGGACATAATCATATTTTTTAAAGGGTTAAGCTTTAAGGAATATTTTGTGGTCATACATCCACTTGACAATCAACAGTACGATAGCTGATTGAAAACAAATGCCAACCAAAGGATAATACACTCCGAGCCACTGTTGTAGCCCCAAAAACAGAGAGTCTGATATACTGCGGAAGTTCACCACTTCAAACAAACAGTATGCAGCTATGGAATTCATTCCATAATAATTGAGCCAATTTACTGCTCCCGACTTCCATCCTTTTATATCAATCAGGTAATAAAAGATACCCATGAGCAAGAAGCAGACACCACCATAAAAAAGGGTCATCGAACTGCTCCATATACGTTTGATAATTGGAAAAAGGGGATCCATCAACAAAGCCGCGACCACAAGGAAGCCCCCCACCAGCAATAATACTTTCAAACGTTGAACAGGTTCTTTCCGAAGTCGGAGAATATAACCGGCAAAGCTGCCGAGCATCACAGTAACTATGAAATTCAAACTACTCAATATCCATGTGTAGTGGTAAGACGAATCGAAGCTCCATGTTCTGTTTGTCCAGATAACTCCATCACGCAAAGAGCCCAACACACAACGGTCTATCTCCTCTGCAATATTAGTTCCCGGTTCATAATTCATGTTACCTATTGTAGCGAAAACCAATAAATAAGTTATGAAGCATAGAACCGTAAAACCAATTTGCGCGCGAAATGAACACCATACGTAAAGCAGGGCTGCTACCACATACCCCACAGCAATCGCCTGGAGTGTATTTGCAAAAATGTGAAATTGCCTGATGTTTAATGCTAATAAGTTTCCTTGTACTACCCAGCCCAAAAAGAACAAGACAAAGAAACGCTTAAAAAGCCGGAAATAGAAATGACGGTCTATCTTTTCTCCTTGTTTGTATTTTGACATGGCAAACGGGATGGTGATGCCGGACATAAACATAAACAGTGGCATTATCAAATCCCAGAATGCAACTCCCTGCCATTCTACATGAGTGAATTGGTTGGTAATAGGATCCAATGACGGATTATTCTCTATTTCCAGCCAGGTCATAAGAATGGGTTGAAGCATCAACAAGCAGAACAGGTCAAAGCCCCTTAACAGGTCCAAGGAAGCCAAACGTTTATTAGCAGTTGCCATAAGTTATTTCTTTAAAGTAAATCTAATGGGTGATTGGCTCGCGGGAAAATCTGAAGATGCACTTACCTGAATGTCTATGCCCAGGTCATTGTATCCGGTTGCTGCTTCCCAACAATCTTTATTACCCAACCGAATAGCATATTCCGGTCGGTCATGTATAGTACTCACCGGATCCGGCAGATACAAATACAATTTGTAATCCCCTACCGCCAAATCAGTGGGCAATGCAACCTTTGCATTTATAGTCTCAACTTTATAGGGCTGCCATTTCCGTGGATCATCCGGCAAAGAGGCTACATAAGTAGTCTTTCCATCTTTTGAACGCAAAATCAATTCAACTTTTCTTGCATTAAACGGAGGAGCATAGCCCAAATTCTGCAAGGTGATAGCCGCATAAAGCTCACTACCCGGAGCATGTTTTTCAGAATACTCCCCTTTCTGCAAGACAATCCTATACCCCATTTCACGGATAATCCTGTCCATACATCCACCTGTGATCCAGGTATCGTTTACTCCTTTGTAATAATCTTCATTCAGATAAGACCAACGAAGATTACGCATCTCTGCTTGTGCTTTGTCACAATCAGCAGGATCTACCCCTTCCGGCGGACAAGTTTCTCCACCTATCGGCAGATAAAGTCCCTCCGCATTCAAATAACTTTTATCAACGGCTACGTCTGTATAAGTACCATAATCATCAACACTGGCCATGAAACAATCGTTATGATGTCCTATTCGGGCTACAACTTTGCCACTGAATGCATCTTCTGCTTTGATAGCAGTCTTCACCCCTATATAATTGCGTTTGTAATTGGGGGTTCTCACTTGCACGGTACGGTCTGTCGGCAAAACTTCCAGAATTTTATCCAGTATCGCTTTACGGGCTGCATCATTATTCAAATTATTGGTCGTATAGTACCATTCTCCCCATGAACCAATAAAACCTGCCTGCAATACAGCAATCACATCTTTATCTTCCTGGAGTATAGGTTTAATTTGATCCAGATGTTGCAGGATGACCGCGAGTGGTGCATCCGGTTCATCCATCGCCAGAGAATAAGCAAAACGCAGAATCATTTTTATACCTGCTTTACGAGCTACCTCCATGTCTTGTTTAATCTGTGAGAGGAATGCATCGCTAATCGGTGCATTCTTGAAATCTTTCAGATAATAAAGACGATAGATAAGGGAAATCTGTTTTTGTCGGTAACTACGCAATGTTTGTTCCGAAAGTGCAGGTGTACCCTTGCTGTCTGTATATTTGTAGAAACCACGTTCAGGGTTAGGGAACAGTTCATTCGTTGATATATAATTCACCGTTTTTGTCGGGCCAACTTCCGTTTCACCACCATTAGAACCCTTGTCGTCAGCATTCGGCTGATTATCACTTCCACATGCCGTAATACCCAAAATAAACAAGAAAGGTAATAAGGCCATTAAACTACTTCTTTTAAACATTCTATTTATCATAACCTGGATTTTGTTTTACTTGTCCTTTACCATCTGTTATGACAGAAAGAGGCAACGGATATAATTCTTTATATTTATTCGCATAAGGAGTCTGAGTTACATCAATAGCACGTTGTACAAATTTATCATGACGAATTAAATCTGCACGGTATTGTCCATTCTCACACCAGAATTCATGGCTTCTTTCTGTCAGAATCTGATCAATAAATTTTTCCTGAGTATTGACATCCTCCAATTTCAGAGCTTTCAGTTTAGCACGTTCACGTATTGTGTTGACATACCCCAAAGCTTCGGTGTAATCTTTTGAAGTTGCTTCCGGTTTCATAACAAGTGCTTCTGCCAATGAAAGATACACATCTGCATAACGATAAATGATCACATCAATATCAGAATAGCCACCCGAACCTAATACTGCCGGATCATATCCGATCTTCAACGGAATAGGCCCTGTTGCCAAAGGTGAACCGGGAGTATTACGATCCACTATTTCTCCGGCTGCATTTGTGTAATGGCTGAGTAAATAAGTCTTTCGGGTATCAGCAGACTCAAATGTATCATAGAACCACCAGGTGCTGGTACATATACCCCAACCGGCTCCCATACCATTTTGGTTAAAATCAGTAGGAAGTGCTCCCATATGCCATTGATTCATGCTCGGACCCTCGCCAGAAGAAGGGATAGCCCAAATAATCTCTTTATTGGCACTCCCTTGCCCACCAAGTTCAAACATAGCAGGATAGTCACTCATTAGTCGGTATCCATATTTGGAATCCATCAGTTCGCGAGCTAAAGTTTCTACCTTAGTATAGTAATCTTTGTTACTTACCGTTTCATGCAAATAGAGACGGATAAGCAACATTTTAGCCAGCCCTCTGCTGAATTTACCATACTCCGCAGCTCCCGGATAAGGAAGGTGTTCAGAGGCAAATACAAGATCACCTTCAATGAACTTCACCATTTCTTCATGCGATAACCGTGGCAAAGGAACTTCTTCCAGAGGATTTAGTAAGACCTCAATCGGAGCCACAACCAAAGGTCCATACATATCAAATAAGATGTAAGAAAGCATACCGCGTGCACATCTGACCTCTGCACTATAACGGGCTTTCAAATCGTCTGATAATGAGCTCTTTTCAATGTAATCCAATACGAGCGTACAGCGGCTAATCTTATTGGCATATCCGTAAGGCTCTTTATTTTCATAATAAAAGAAAGTCACTCCTTCTGTTTCCGGAAAGAAATTGAGTAACGAACAGTCGTATGCCGGCCCCCACGTTTGGGTCAGAATTTCAGTGGTTGCATCATTTACAAACATCACTCCCCGTTCAGAAGGAGAATGTATTCCATCCCACCAGTTACCACGAAGTGGGTAATAACAGGAAAGAACCAGGGCTTTCAGGTCTTCCTCACTTTTGGGAAAATTTGAAGGATTGATCTCAGAATAATCTACAGGATCAAGATCAATACAGCTACTCAGGCAGGTACCTATAAATACGATGGCTGCCAGATATGTTTTAATGTATCGTTTCATTATACTTGATTTTAGCGTTAAAAATATCAGAATGAGATATCAACTCCGAAGCTGAATGTTCTCGCATTGGGGTATGAAGCGGTATAATAGTCCGTTTCAGGATCCAACCCGTCATAAGGAGTGATAATAAAAGCGTTGTTTATACTGGCATGTACGCGAAGGTTGGAAATCACTTTAGTTTTTGCCAACAAGTGTTTGGGCAATGTATATCCTAAAGTAATATTCTGCATACGGATAAACCATGCTTTCTGGTAATAGAAATCACCGGAACTATACGTATTTTCCCATCCCTGGAATGTGCTGGGGTTGGTTGTAGACGGATTATCCCAAGTCCAACGATCTTTAACCGAACGGAGAGCATTCAAGCCATACCGTGCAATACCGTCACCGGAAATTCCATACTCCATTGCGGTAGGATCTTCCATGATACGGTCAAACATTCCATTGAGGTGGAAGCTAAGATCAAAATCTTTGTACTTGAAAGTATTCGTCATTCCTGCCAGCCAACCCGGATCACTGGTTCCTATTAATTCCATATCGGCATCATCAATAATGTTGTCCGGATGCCCCAACAGTTGGAAACGTCCGTTTTCGTCAACCACCGGATCACCATTTGCATCGCGTACATATCCGTTGATATCTTTGATTACCAATTGTCCCGGAAGCAACAAAGGTTGTGCATCGGGCACTTTTTCACCAATTTGCAGAATATGATCGGCACGACGGGAGTAAATGGCTCTGATAGGTGCGTCATATTTTTCATATACGGCTGGTTTCCAGTCTGGGGTACGTTCTTTCCAACGGTCTTTGTACTTTGTAAAAGTAAGATCGGTAGACCAAAAGAAGTCTTTAGTCACAATATTTTTGGTATTCAGAGTTACTTCAATACCGGTGCTCTTCGTCTTTCCAATGTTCGCAATCACCTGCGTTATAGTCTGATAAGAATTTAAGGGTTTATAGTTCAAAAGATCTGAGATAACCTTATAGTAATATTCCACAGAACCACTGATGCGTCCATTAAAGAAGCCGAAATCAAGTCCCGCATTCCATTCGGTCGTTGTTTCCCATTTCAGGTCGGGGTTTTCAAGACGTCCTTGAAACACACCAATTTGCTTAGATTTATCTTCTTTATTATAGGCTTCCTGAGCATAGTAACTTGCAAATGCATTTGTGCTGATATCAGCATTACCGGTTTGCCCCCAGCTAAGTCTCAGTTTTAACATACTTAACCAATCAGAAGCTTTCGCCATAAAATTTTCCTCACTAATGGTCCACCCTAAAGCAACAGAAGGGAAATATCCCCATTTGTGATTTCTGGCAAATACACTGGCACCGTCAGAACGCAGAGTAGCTGTCAGTAAATAGCGGTCTTTTAAGATATAGTTGGCACGAAAAAAATAAGAAAGCATCTTATTTTCCGAACTGCCGGAACCTACTATCTTGTTTCCTCCACCGGCTCCCAGATTGTTGTAAATAAATCCGTCCGTCAGAAAATTATTGTTTCCGGCATTCATTCCTTCATAATTGAATTGTTCGTAAGAAGTTCCTGCCAACAGATTTATTTTGTGGATTTTTGCAAAAGTCTTCAGATAGGTTGCCGTAGCCTCAAGCAAGTACTGGTTGTTATCCATACCGTATACGCTGGCTACTCCTTGCAGGTTATATCCATTTAAAGTACTTTTAGGCTGATATGTTTTTCTACTTTGGGCAGCACGGTCTATACCTGCATTTATACGCAATGTCAGTCCGTCCAAAGGACGTGCTTCGACGAAGATGTTACCCAATACACGGTCCGTATTGCCACGGTCCACGTTATTCAATAAAGAATAAGGATTCGGACGTGTACCAACCAATGGATTGGTAGGGTATTTGCCTGTTTCAGGATCATAAGCCTGTATTTGCGGACCCATTTCAACCGCCGAACGGATAAGACCTGAATTTTCCCATTTATCCGAACCGAGTTGTGTATTGTCATTAATAATACGAGTCATAGTCAGGTTTAACCCGGCTTTGAATATATTCAAAAACTCCTGGTCAATATTGGCTTTCATCGTGTAACGGGTCATTCCGGAGTTGCGTATAATACCTTCATGGTTGAAATAGTTGAATGACAACATGTATTGAGTTCCCTTATTTCCACCTTGCAAGTTGATGTTGTGTTCCTGAATCAAACCGTTCCGTGTTACCAAATCCAACCAGTCTGTACCCGCTCCCGCATTGGCTATTTCTTGTTCTGTGTACGGACGGTTATATCTGATACCATTGACGGGAGACATTAACGCTTCTTCCAACGTTTTTGTACCCCAGGGAGCTACCTTATTATTCCAGATCCACAATTCCCAACTTGTTTTGTTTTTCTCTTCCATCCATTCCGGTAGAGAAAGTAAGTCATAAGTATCCGAATATTTCTGATAAGAGTAATTATAAGAATAGCTAACTTTCGTTTTTCCTTCTTTTCCACGTTTGGTTGTGATGATTACTACACCGTTGGCTGCACGAGCACCGTAGATAGACGTAGCACTGGCATCTTTCAATACTTCAATAGATTCTACATCATTAGGATTCAAGAAGTTGAGTACACCTTGTGTTCCCGGGTCCATTTTACGGTCTGAAGAAGCAATCTGGTCTAATTTTGCAATTGGAAACCCATCTACGATATACAACGGATCATTGTTTGCATTGATAGAACCGGCTCCACGTACAAGAATATCGAGCCCCCCACCCGGCTGTGCACTATTTTGACGAACATACAAACCTGCCGCTTTTCCTTCCAGGGCATGACCGATAGAAGAAATGCCTGCCAGCCCCATCTCGTCTGCTTTTATTGTAGAAATAGCTCCCGTCAAATCTCTCTTTTTGACAGTACCATAGCCTACAACAACCACATCGTCAAGCATATTTATATCTTCTTTAAGAACTATCCTCTGCCAATTGTTATTCTTTAAAGAGATCTCCTGAGGAATATAACCGACGTACGTTACAACGATAGCATCACTGTTGTCTGGCAGTACCAACCGATAATTGCCATCACCGTTGGTTATTGTACCAACCGCTTTTCCTTTGACTTGAATACTGACCCCTATCAGTTGGGTTCCATCTTCTCCTACTACACTTCCCGCTATTTCTTTCGGAAGTGCCTTCCCCCTTTGAAGCTTTGAGTTTTCTTGTTTCTTTAAAAGAATCTTCTTGTTGGCAATTGTATAGGTAATATTTGTGCCACTCAATATCTTGTTCAGTACTACTCTTACATCCTGATTCTGTACTCTCACATTTACAAGCCGGTTCACATCCACACTTTGTTCTTCAAAGAAAAATTTGTAGTCCGTTTGTTGTTCCACTTGTTTAATAAAAGTAGAAAAAGGCTGGTTGATTAAATCCAGAGTAATTGCTTTTTGGGCGTACACAGGTAAAGATACCCACCCACCAAATAGAAGTAAAAGGCTTAAACAGAGTCTTCGTATGAGGCTCGCTGTCATAAGATGCCCCTTTCGTGCTCTTTTCATACGCGTAAGATTTTAATTGTTTAACTAAGGTTTTATGAAATCTCGTTTATATTATACAAAGAGGCAATCGGGGAAAAAAATACTCATTCTTTTTTTATGTTATAAAGCATAAAATATTCAGGTTGGGTATCTATGAGAAGATAAAAACCAAATCAGGTATAAGCTGACAACCTTATAAGTAGTACTTCAAATTTAGTTCATACTATGTCAGCATTTTATTGAACCGCAAATGATCGCAGATTTTCGCAGATAGAAGGCTTCTCTATGGGGGGGGGGAATTGCTCTTCCTTTCGTGTTTCTACCTCTCTCTTCCTTCCATTATTTTAACCATGTTAACTCCTTTTTCCCTTTCGTATTTCTTGCATTATAAGAGTACGTACTTTTGTATAATAAAACTAGTATTTCTTTCCTTTAAAACTAGTATTTTAACACAGCCTTAAAATACTAGTTTTACACCGCACAAAACACATAATTTGTCACTCTTCTTTTAGTCTTTATATCCCCCATATAATCAGCTTCTTAAACGTTCAATACATTTTTGTTTCGTTCTATTTTACCTTCCAACTTGCGATTTGTTTTGCCTTCCGACTCACTTCTCTAATCTGAAATACTTACCCAAAAAACAATCTCATCAATTTCGGCCATTACCCTCTTTAATACTGTTCCTTCTCTCCTTCCACTTTTGCACACAAGTTTCCCGGAACAATGTGTATGTCACATCGTTCCGGGAAATGTCAAATGCCTGACAGGTATTCCGGCATTCAACCAGACTCTTCTATTGTTAATTATCATTTTATTCTTAAATTACAATGAGTATTCTAACCATCAACCGTCTCTTTATAAAATAAGAGGCCAAAGCACAAAAAGAAAAGTCATTTCAAAATATATCCCAACTTAAATAATTAACATAATATTATGAAGAAAGCATTTATTAGTATTTTGATCTTATGTTCTGCTGTTTCTGCCATAGCACAGCAGTATGAAACAGCCGTAGCACCATTGAAAGGTGAAAAATGGTGGGGTGGTTTGGTTGCGCTGGGTAGCCACATGCCTTTTACTTCAACAACAGAATGGTACGATTTGAGTAAAAAGAACCTGAACAACCAGATTGTTCCGCTGATATTATCTTCCGAGGGCCGTTATATCTGGAGCGAACAGCCTTTCCGCTTCCGATTGCAAAATGACACACTACTTCTTAGTTCCGATTATGAAAAACTAAATGCTATTTCTGCCGGAAAGACGCTAAAGGATGCTTATCTGAGTGCTTCGGCTCAACACTTTCCACCTTCCCATAAAATACCGGAAGAAATATTCTTCTCCAAACCGCAGTACAATACATGGATTGAGTTGATGTACAATCAGAATCAGATTGACATAGAAAAATATGCCCAAGATATATTGTCTAATGACTTTCCGACAGGTATCTTTATGATAGATGATAACTGGCAGAAATATTATGGTAATTTTGAATTTAAGCCAGAAAAGTTTCCGGATGCAGCAGGAATGATCGACCGTCTGCATAAACAGGGATTCAAGGTAATGTTATGGATAGCACCCTTTGTCTCTGCAGATAGTCCCGAGTATCGCTTGTTGGTAAAAAAAGGGTATTTGGTAAAGGAAAAAGACGGTATCACGCCAGCTATGATACATTGGTGGAATGGCGTAAGTGCTTGTTATGATATGACAAACCCGGAGGCAGCTTCTTATCTGGAAGAACAGTTGCTTACTGCTCAAAGAAAATACGGAATTGACGGTTATAAATTTGATGCAGGTGATGTAAACCATTTTACAGGCGAATATGCCTTTCATGATCCGACTGCCAATGCATGTACTTTTTCTCAAAAGTGGGCAGAACTGGGATTAAAGTTTCCATATAATGAATTCCGTACTTCATTCAAGTTGGGTGGTCAGGCAATTGTACAGCGTTTGGGTGATAAATCTTATTCCTGGCATGCTTCCTCGTTGTTAATTCCTGATATGATAGCAGCTGGCTTATTAGGGCATGCTTATACCTGTCCTGATATGATCGGTGGTGGAGAGTTCGGTTCATTTTTGAATATTGATACCGATAAATTCGATCAGGAATTGATTGTGCGTTCTTGTCAGATTCATGCATTCATGCCAATGATGCAGTTCTCAGTAGCTCCCTGGCGCATTCTTGACAAGAAACATTTGGATATATGTCGTCAATTTGCTCAATTCCATGAACAGATGGGAAGTTATATTTTGCAAGTAGCTAAACATGCTTCTCAGACAGGTGAACCCATTGTGCAACATCTGGAATATGCATTTCCGCATCAGGGATTTGCCGATTGTCATGATCAGTTCATGTTAGGCGATAAATATATGGTAGCCCCTATGGTAACAAAAGGAACTCATAGGACTGTAAAACTACCTAAAGGTGAATGGCATGATGATATGGGTAAGAAGTTCAGAGGTCCGAAAACAATTGAAATAGAAGTTCCATTAGAACGTCTGCCTTATTTCGAACGTATTAAATAATAATTTTTATGTACATTCACTCGAAATGCCCCCATTAAGCAATACAAGCGATATGATTGTTAGCGGATTCAACTTAATGGGGGTACTTCAATAAAACAAACTATCTTTTCCACCCGATTCATTGATTTATGTCAACTGATTTTGTATTTTTGCAAATATTATCAATTACTACTTATCAGAACACGTTATGGATCTATTAAAAGAAACAGTTGATGCTGTTGTAAATTCCCGATTCCCGGAAATGAGTAAAGAGGGGCGCGAACTGTTGGCAGAAGTCCTGATACGCAGAGAAAGTAATAAGGGAGAAATTGTGCTAAATGAAGGGCAGGTTTCCCATAATTTAATCTTCGTCGGAAAAGGGATGCTTCGCCAGTTCTATTACAAAAACGGAAAAGATGTTACTGAGCATTTTTCGTACGAAGGCTGCATCGTAATGTGTATTGAGAGTCTGCTTAAACAAGAACCAACCCGGCTGATAGTAGAGGCGCTGGAACAATCCACCCTCTTCCTCTTTCCCTACAATGCGTTGCAAAGATTGGTAGAAACATCACCGGAAATCAATATGTTCTATCGAAAGATACTGGAATATTCTCTTATCGTTTCACAGGTAAAGGCAGATTCTTGGCGCTTTGAAACAGCACATGAACGTTATAACCTGTTACTCAAGCATCATCCGGAAATTATCAAACGGGCACCACTATCACACATAGCCTCCTATTTGTTGATGACACCCGAAACACTAAGCCGGGTCCGGTCGGGAGTATTATAAAAATCCTCCCTCAACTTCGTCTATACTCTTTGGGAGACATCCCAACATAGTGCTTAAAGTATTTGCCAAAGAAAGACTGATTGGCAAAATGAAGATATTCGGCTATCTCCTGCACACTCATTTCAGAGGATTTAAGTAAAGCGCGTGCTTCAAGAATCACAAAATTATCAATCCATTCACCTGCCGTTTTGCCACTCACTTCTTTCACTACTCCGGAAAGATGTTTAGGAGTAAGACACAATTTATTGGCATAAAATATTACAGAACGTTCCATTTTGTAACAAGCAGACACTTCACGCATAAATTTCTCAAAGAGTTCTTCCTTACGCGTCTTGGGACGAATCTCATCAACAGGCATATGTTTGCGACAAAAGTTATAAACATCATAAAACATAGCCGAAAGGATACCTTTGGCTATCTCCTTACGGAATGCATTATCTTTCATTTTCACTTTCTTCCACAAGAAAGAGTGATATTCCAACATGCAATCCTGCTCGGTTTTACTCAAAGGTATACAGGGATGCTCTTTGATATAAAACATAAAAGAAAGCAACTCTTTCATCTGCGTAAAAGTCCGGTCTATAAACTGAGGAGAAACAGCGATATAAATAGCACTGAAATCGTCGCTGACACCCAAGCTTTGGATTATCTGGTCAGGAAGAGTCATCAGCAAAGTTCCGGCAGTTACTTCAAACTCTCTCAGATTAACTCCTACCTTTCCCGACCCAGTAAGGCAAACGGCTATCACAGCAGCATTAATACGGTTAGGAAACTCATCCATAGGAACATCCGAAACATCATCGAATATGGCAAAATCATTGTCTATAAAATCTATCCTCCGTAATCCCTGTACAGAGGCTATATTCACTTGTGGAATTACTTCATTCTCCATTTTATCGTATCTTTTTCGCAAATATATATATTATTTCCATTTATAATAACCTATATCTCAAATAAAGCGAAAAATAGAACAATTATAAATCAAAAAAATGCCATACGTTTTATTTCGCATGGCATTCATTCTGCATTTACAGACAAGTACAATCAGTTCATAATCTTAATACCGATAAAATAAGTTCTGGGCTGTGTAGGACCATAGAAATAACCCGAATCACGAAATTCTCCTTTATCAAGATCTTTCTGAAAACTATTGAATATGTTTTGTACACCACCATTCAGTTGCAGTTTGATATGATCGTGTAGTATAAAAGTATAGTTCAGTTTCAGATTAAGATCGAAAAATTGAGGAGTATGTTCCATACGATCTTCGGGGATATAACCCGCCATATGGGGTACAATCATCTTTCCGGTATAGGTACCCGACAGAGAAAAGTCAAAGTGCTTGGTAGGTGCAGAGGTAAAAGTAAAGTATCCGTAATAATCGGGAGTACGGGGCATACGCCGGGTAGTCAGTGCAGGTATCCCCTCTTCTTCTACTGCGTCACGCCATACCACATCATGAGTATAACGACTACGTTGCGCTGTAAAGCCTAACTGGAATTGAACTTCACGCCCATGAGCAATCTTCGCATCAAGATTTGCGCCATAAACACGTGCACCATGAGCATTACGACGTTCTTTTATCATATCTCCGTTTTCATCTTCACCAATATTCACCAATGTAAACACATGACGCAGATCGGTGTAGAAACCTTCTAACAATATATTTGCCTGCCAATGTCCAATAGGCAATGTCCAGTCCACAGAGCCGCTGTAACTATTAGAACGTTCCTCACGCAAATTGTCTGCCAGCTTAATCTGAATACCTTCACCTCCTACGGCTGTCACATGAAGATCTTCGTCATAAGCCTGTGGAGCACGAAAACCGGTAGAATATGTGAGGCGTGCCTGAAGATTATCCATCGGCTTATAAAGCAGATTGACACGAGGACTGAAAATCAGTTTATCAATCAGGTTGTGCTTATCCATACGCAAACCAACGAGCATCGTGAGCTGTCTCATACGCCACTCGTTCTGAACAAAAGTACCGGCTATGCGTACATTTTGTTTCATGTCACGGTGATACCCGGTCATGACATCATGCAAGGCATTATCCTGATATTCAAAACCACCGGTAAAAGTGGCCGGAGCAAAAAGGCAATTATTCATCTGCCCCACATACATGCCACCCAGTACCCAGGTAAGATCATCTGTTTTACCATACGCTTTGAGATTCTTCTGAGCACCATAATAGCTGTTACGATCCGTATGCTGGATAGAACCGTATAAAGACATTTTATGTTTTGCTTCATTCCAATAGTGATCATAGCTCAATCCGCCACTATTAATAATATGTTTAGTCTGCTCAGTTATATCGGTTTCATGTGGTTGAAGGTTAAATTTGTTTCCGCCACGGCGAAACTCATTGGTAGTGTGATATTCAATATTGATACGGCTATTGTATGAAGGACGATAGTAAGCACGGAGTCCAAAGGTATTCATATTCAGTTTGCCCAATTCGGAAAAGCCGTCACCATCGGCATCATAAGGGTTGCGGTTACGATACGTCTCGTACAAAGCAATGCCATACGTATTATCTTTGGCAACGAGCGAAACATTCCCACCCATATATTGTTCCCAAGATTTACCATTCATATTTGACATCATGCTGGATACCTGAAAAGAATTACTGACTGGATCTTTCGTAATAATATTGATAGTACCTCCTACGGCATTAGCACCAAATAAAGCAGATCCACCACCACGCACTATCTCTACACGTTCTACCATATTCACCGGAATCTGTTCCAGCCCGTATACCCCGGAAAGGGCACTAATAACCGGACGGCTATTTATCAGGATCTGGGAGTACGGACCTTCCAAACCATTGATACGTACCTGTGGGAAGCCACAATTCTGACAGTTATTCTCTACACGAAGCCCCGACTGATAATTTAGTGACTTAGCAAGATCGGTAGAGTTTACCGTTTCAAATAGCTTTGCACTCATCACATTAACTACTACAGGAGCTTCCCGGCGGCTGACCTCATTACGATTGGCAGAAACCACTACTTCATCAGTCATGAAGCTCTCTTCCTCCAATTGGAAATGAAGAACTGCCGTAAAGTCTTTACTCACTGTCACTGTCTTCTCCTGGTTTTTATAGCCCATGGCTTGTACTCGCAGCGTATATTTACCCGGAGCAAGGTTACGAAATTCAAACTGCCCCTCATCATTAGAGACAGCACCGGATGTACGAAGCTTTTCGGGAACAGCACCACCATTATAACTAACCACACGTACAGTGGCATAAGGAACATTCTCTTCGGTTCCTTTCACAATAACGTGACCGGAAATCATATTGCCCTCCTTGATAGGATTGACGGCATAAGTAATCATGCTCAGGCATAGAAGCATAAGCAGGATGATATTTTTTTTCATTCTGAAATTACAATATTATATATAATGAATAAAGAAAAAAAGAATAATAATTTAGGCACTAACATACAATGTTACACCTGATTTACGCTTATAACTTTTTGTTATAGCCGGAGCTTATCACTCCGGCTATTTTCATAATTTATACAAAGATAATAATCTCTTGTCTATTTAGAAAAATATTAGCTAATTTATTTGCGTATTTCATTTATAATTACTATATTTAAGTGGTTGAAAAAAGTAATTATTATGGAAAGAAAAGGTGGGTTTATAGAATTTGTCGCCTCTTTCCCAGATGAAGAGAGCGCAATCAGGTATTACGAGAAAATTAGATGGGGTGATAAAGTCGTTTCGCCATTTGATATATCATCTAAAGTCTATAAATGTAAGAACGGTATGTACAAATGCAAAAATACTGGTAAGTATTTCAACTACAAAACCGGAACTATGTTTGCTAACTCTAAATTACCATTTCGCCATTGGTTATATGCTATGTTGATATTTAGTGCTCATAAACGGGGAATATCTTCATACCAGTTAGCCAGAGATTTAGGTATAACTCAGAAAACCGCATGGAGTATGCTCCATAAAATTAGGCAATATATGGCAATGGAGAACAATCATACTCTATCAGATGAAGTTGAAATAGATGAAACATTTGTAGGAGGTAAGAATAAGAATCGCCATAAGGACAAGAAAGTAGAAAAGTGTCAAGGACGTAGTTACAAGGATAAAGTTCCTGTATTTGGAATACTTGAAAGAGGTGGAAAAGTTATAGCAAGGGTTGTTCCTAATACACAAGCCAAGACATTAGTTCCAATCATTAAAGAATATGTTGATACAGGAAGCGTTGTTTATACCGATGGTTGGGAATACACTGGATTAATTGGTAATTATGAACAAAGGTCAGTTGACCATGAAAAACAGTTCTATGGTACAACCTACGCTACTGATGAAGGTGAGATAATTGTTGTTAGTACGAATGGTATTGAAAATGTTTGGTCACACTTCAAAAGAATGATATTCGGAATATACTATCATGTGAGTAAAAAGCACATGCAACTATACGTAGATGAATTTATATTTCGATTTAATACCCGAAATTTTACCGATTTACAAAGATTTAATCTATATTTGCGTAACATTGCTTAGATATGAAAAAGAAGATAGACATAAATAAGGATAAACCGAAGAAGGAAAAGAAGAAACCTGTCTATAAGGTCAAAGGCTTTACTCTTACTTTTTCTAAAAGCATACTTGATGATATGCTTAGGGGGGCATGCAATACTAAACCTAAAAAAGACTAATTTTATTTCTTATTGACATCTTTTCCTGTCAGATAAAATTTATGTGTTTTATCTAAAAATACTACATAAAAGGTGTCTCCAACAACATGTCCTACGATTACTGTTTTATTAAGTATATGGATTCTACCCCAATTAGCATCTTCCGGTACTCCATAAGGATATTCATACATAGTTCTTTCTTTGGGAGGGAAAGCTCCATATATAGCAAATTTCTTGCCATCTATTTGTTCTAACAAAGGAGAACAACAATATCCTTGTAGAGTTCTAAGTGCAGAACTTAAAAGACCAGTTTTCTGCCAGTCTTCAAATGATGAACCAAATTTTTGAGAAGTATCTAAATATTGAAAAGAAACTTTAAAATTCTGTGTTTTGCTCGTATCTTGTACACTAATTTTCTCTTTATTTAGGAGATTCTTTTTATCTTTATTAAATTTAGCCATTTAAATCTTTTTTATAAAAAATACGAGTTGTTTCTTTTGAAATTAATTCATGACATCTATCTGCTTCACCATATCCTATTCTTGCCTCCAGCCATGGCTTTTCGTTATGAGTCGAAGCTTCTAATTCTGGTCCTGTCCATGTAGATAAAGTGGATAAGATATCTTTTAATAGTTCTTTTTGAAGAGATGGAAGTAATTCAAATTCTTTGTCTACATCTACACCATTATTAGTATATTCAACATCACTATATAATAATGATGTGTCTTTAAGAGAATCAAAGACTTTACGACTAACAGGACCATGTACCCAAGCTTCAAACTTATCATCAATAAGTTCTACATTAAAATATGACAAATGATATGCATCACAATAAAACAACAATTTTTGTAATTTTAGATGCGACATAGGACCATAATGTTTTAATATATAATTTGATAACATTATAGAATCAATTTTTTGTATATCAGAAATAGCTTTCATAATCTTCTCTTTTATTTCTGCAAATTAAAACAATAAAATCGGATAATGCATTTTTATTAGCGAAAATTGACAATTATAAACTGTAAACTCGCTACTTTTACTTATCTTTGCACTAAAGATACGAAAAATTGGGGAGAAATCCAATTTAAGTAGCATATAATTATAGCCTAAAACGTCATCAGAATCACCACCTCAGATAACAGATACAGGCTATTTGAACTTACTCATTGGGTTAAGTGTACTCGTCATATACTGACGTGGTGCGCTGCCATTGAGTAAGTAGGCTTGTGGTGAGCCTTGATGACGTATGGCAGTAGCACTACGTCTTTTTTTGTGTATTTACGTATGGTTACTGCTAAATAACATAGGCTTTTTTAGTATTAACCAATAAAACACAATCTTATGAAGCAAATTTCTTACATGCTCGTTTTGAGCTTTTTTGTATCACTTACGTCATGTGGTACTCTTTTTACATCAAGTAGGCAAACCATTACATTTACAGGAGATGGGGGAACAAAAATCTATGACAATGGTAAAAAAATTGCAGAGATTAATGATGATGGTACTGGCAGTGCAAGAGTTAGGAAAAAACTGTCAGACAAAACCTTTATAGCAAAGAAAGAAGGTTATAAAAATACCCCTGTAGTATTAGAATCTACATTTAATCCTGTATCTATTATTAACCTATTAAACGTAGTCGCATGGGCTGTGGATTTAGGTACAGGTAAATGTTGCAAATGGGACAATACTATTATTGAAATAAATATGGAGGAATCAAAATGAAAAAAGTATTTTTGTTATCAGTGATGCTAATTGCATCTATTATCACATTTATATCTTGTTCAAAAGATGATGATAAAATAGACAATCTAACGCAGTCTGAATTAGTTGGTACATGGAATGTTACATCTTACTCATATACAGGAGATTTTGAAGATTTGCCAAATGGTTATATATACATAACAATTAATAGTGATAATACATATCGGGTGAAATTTCTATCCAATACTTATTCTGGGAAATATAAGATAGAAGGTAATACGATGATCGGAACTACGTCAGACCCTATTACTGAATATTTTAAATTTGACAGTTTAAATGGGAATAATGCAGAAATATCATATAGCAATAGCGAAGGAGATAAATATAAATTAAAAGCTGTTAAAAAGTAAATTTAGGAAATAATTCATTATCTTTACAGCAAATTAAAATACTATGCACCAACCTCTAAGTTGGTGCATAGTTTATAACAAAAAGTTATAAGAATCAATCAGGTGTAACATTGTATGTTAGTGCCATAATTTAATAATCAACAACAAGGATACACTGAACGTATCTTCTACAGCAAACTATTAAATTATCATTTTCAAGCCCGGATTGCAGGCGGTGCACGAAGAGAAAGTACCCGCAAATGCATTCCTGACACAACAGGAATCTCCGGCTGTACTCCCACGTAGAAAAGTAACGGACGTACAGGATCTATTACATTGACCGGTATATCAGCTTCCAGCGAATGGAAAGAAGACAAGCGGTTAATTACAACAATCTCGGTTTTAGAGTGGGTATGTTTGCCATGACTGGGGTGAGAGTGAACTATCATGACACCATTGACGTAGTGTACATGGGTAAACATCGTAATGCCTGCCTGATACACGGTAAATAGCGTCAGCAACAGAAGGGATGATAGAACTCTTTTTACACGTCTCACCTGTTATAGTCTCTTTATTTTAAAATTGAGGTGCAAAGATAAGCATTATCTCAAAGATTTTTAAATAAAAAGGGGATGTATTTAACAAATCATCTACAAATAGGTACAAAGTTCTTCGAGATACTTCCTATCCGTTTCATCAAAAGTGCTCAGCTGTTCACTATCAATATCGAGTACTCCCCACACCTCACCGTCTTTTAGCAACGGCACTACAATTTCCGAACGAGACAGAGAGCTACAGGCTATATGTCCCGGAAAAGCATCTACATCAGGTACAATCAGTGTCTGCTTCTCCTGCCAGGCAGTACCACAAACCCCTCTCCCCTTACGAATGCGTGTACAAGCAATAGGTCCCTGAAAAGGAGCAAGCACCAACTCATTCTCCTTCACCAGATAAAACCCAACCCAGAAGAAGTGAAACGCCTCCTTCAAAGCAGCAGTAACATTAGCCAAGTTGGCTATTAAATCAGTCTCTCCTTCAACAAGAGACTTTATTTGTGGCAACAAAGAAGAATATTGCTCTTCTTTACTACCGGATATAAGAATTAAATTTTCAGACACAACAAGAATAATTAGTGATTAGTGATAAGTGAGTAGTGATTAGTGAATAGTGATTAACAACTACACTATAGTCCGCATGGAACTAATCACTTATCACTAATCACTTACCACTATTTAAACAGTCTTTTATAATCTCTCTCTGCAGCCGGCACCGTCCAATCTTCTGGAATAAACTTCCACTGATTCAAAGCACGAGGATCGAGCGTACCTTTCTTCTCAATGTAATTCATAAGATAATAGCGCAAATCTTTATCTGTGGAAAAGATAATACGATCTTTCAACTCATTCTGAAGGATACCTGCACCTTTTGTCAGCAGTTCACCTCCTCCATTACCACGATAAGAGTTGAGAGCAACCTTATAAATCTTAGCCATGCTGAAAGGAGTGCCGTCTGCCATACTGATAATCGTCACTTTTTCCCCTTGGGGTTTCGTAACATCTACTGTATAAATGATGCCCGCAGCAGAATCAAAATTAAAGCTGAAGTTCTGAAACGAAGCACGATCTTCTGCCCCTTCACGACGTTTCTTCTTAAACCACAACAAATGATCATCGGGAGATTTCATCTGATTAGTCCACATATAATAAGAAGCTTCAAGAACGTCTTTTATCTCCCTGCCGGAAAGTGTCATCACATAAAGCATATTCTCATACTTATATAAATTGAACATATCGCTGACATGAATATCGCCCTTTTTAATCTCGGCATCAAATGACAACGGAGCAGTAAAAGAAATATCAGCACCGGATATATCAAGTTGCAGGGAATGAATAAAATCAATAAAAGCCGAAGGACCAAAATAGGCCGGACGGGTAGATATATCTTCAGTAAAAGTACCTATCTTTTTTGACACAAACAGCTTTACTGCATTATACTGAGGGGTAAATTCTTTTATAAAATCCTCACTGATACCATAATCCTCTGTGGGAGTAAGTACTCCTTCAATCTGCTTGCTCTGCACTTTACCATCTTTCAGTTTTACCGTCACATCCACATTGGAAACTACAATTCCATTACTGGCCGGATCAATAACCAACACAGAATCACCCGCAACGTTCATAATCTTTTTACATTCACGGGCATGATCATGCCCCATCAGTACAATATCAAAACCGGGAACATTTTTTGCCACATTCAGTGATGCATTCTCATTATATTTACCAGACATACGAAAAGCATCCTGCCCGGCATGGAAAAGTCCGACTACAATATCCGGATTCTCTTTCTCACGGATAATCTTCATCCATTTCTGTGCCGTTTGCTCCATATCATCAAAGCGAAGTCCCTGCCACAGATTTTCTGAAAGCCACGCAGGAATAGCAGGAGTAATCATGCCCAATACTACTATTTTAACTCCGTCCCGTTCTAATACTTTATAAGGTTTCAGATAAGTTTCACCAGTGGCAGTATCAATAATGTTTGCACCAAGCACAGGAAAATTGCATTCGCCAATCCAACGATCAAAAACGCCGCGACCGGTTTCTACATCATGATTTCCCATGTTACCGGCATCATACTTCATATAGTTCATCATCTCGGCACAGAGATGAGGAGAAACCGTATCTATATAATTATAATAATAAGCGGTAGGCTGGCCTTGCAATATATCACCGTTATCAAGCAGAATAAGATTATCTTTGTAAGTCTCACGCTCCTTCTGCACCAATGCATAAATACGCGCCAGACTTCCTCCCCATTCTTTTTGGATAATGAAATTATAGGGATAATAATTACCATGTACATCACTGGTCTGCACAATTTTCAATTTCACCTCACGCTCTTGTGCCGGCAACGCCAACATAAAGCATAACAGTAAGGTACAAATAGAAATAAATCTTTTCATAAGATTATAATGTTATAGGGTTATAAAGTTGTAATGTTATAGAGTTGTTGTAAGTTATAATGTTATAATTGAGATTGACGTTATTGACTTTAAAAAGAGTTATGTGGTCATCACATTATACAACTCTTTATAACCCTATAACTTCTTCCTATATAACCGGCATTGAAAAAACAAAACGGGCTCCTTCGGTATAGTCCGGATCCACCCATATCTCACCACCCCATTTCTCAACAGTGAGTTTACAGATGGACAATCCCAATCCTGTCCCTTGTGCATATTCGTCTAATTTTTCAAAGCGTTCAAATACTAACTTTTGTTTCTCCTTTGGAATGCCGCAACCAGTATCAGTCACAGAGAAAAAGGCTAACTTCCGCCCTTTATCCACCGAAAAGTCCAAAGTAATAACACCATCTTGTGTAAATTTAGCAGAGTTGGAAAGCAGATTAATAATAACTTGCTGCAACCGCTGTACGTCCGTATTGATTACAAAATCCTCATACTTACTGGTGAACACAAACTTATTATTGGATTTACGGGAAAAATTTACTGAAGTCAATACCTGCCGACACAACTGAACTACATCACAAGGTTCTTTTGTCATTCTCACCCTGTCCGCATCGAGCCGGGAGAGATCGAGTATATCATTTATCAATCGAAGCAACAGGTCTGAATTGGATTTAATAATTTCCGAATACCCCTTTCTATCTTCGTCAGAACTTCCTTCGGCGGTCAACACATCCGAAAAGCCCACAATAGCATTCAGCGGAGTACGTATCTCATGGCTCATATTGGCCAAGAAGGCACTCTTCAGCCGATTGGATTCTTCGGCACGATCTTTGGCTTCACGCAGATCTACTTCCGACCTTTGCAAGTCGTCCTTCAAACGTTTTGTTCTGAAATAGAAAAAGAGTGAAATGATCAGTCCTCCTGCCAATATTACAAATATGCTGATTGCTGCCCATATCTGATACATATATTCCTGATAGAATGATACAGGCTTGCCAACAATTTCCACATGAAAAGGCAAAGATTTTGTATCCAGTTTCAATTCTTTCACTTTTTTATAGTCAAGCACAGCCTTGCTGCCTACTATCTCTACATGACTGACTGTATCTTTCGGATTGTCAAGCAAACGAATGGCTTCACGAGCCATTTCGCGACCAAAAGAACGGTATGCAGGAATTACCCCGCCTACAGCCCAATAACCCAGTCCAATGGAAGCCGGAGTAAAAGCAGGTACTGTGGGATTAGCCTCCATCATCATATAAGTGGCATTACGCATAAAATAGCTCTCATTCATATCCACACGCCAGGTACCCACCATGACCGCCGTGTTTTCGGGTAACTTCTGAAACTGATCCAGTATCGTATAAATTGTATTGGAACGCCCGTCCAACAATATCAAATCCATCTCCGGGAACTTCTTCATTTTTTCTCTCACAAGTGCCTGCATGGCAACTCCCCCATACGTATTATCGGATATGAAAGCGATATGACGTGTATCGGGATAGAAGTGTTTAAGTAATTGAATATTAGCCTCAATGTCATATTCGTAAACAAAGCCCGCCTTCACTTTGTGGTGTCCGAGATCATCAGAAAAGAAATCTACAGACTCCGGCATCCATTCTTTCAGGTTGATTGTATCTTCCGGCAAAATCACTGCATTACGGCTGGTCAAACTGCACATAGCCGGTATTTGTGCCACCAATGAGTCTTCCTGTGATAAATAAGACGCCCATGCCTCCTGCCCCAATAAGATAATAAGCTCCGGCCGTTGAGTACCCGTATATTTAGAAAGTATCTGATGCATCATTCCCTTCCACTGAGGAGCCTCCGAGAAACTTTTGCAGTTCATATTCTCAATCTCAATATTGTACTTACCACCGCATCTTGTATATTCATCCATGAAATCGGAGATGGTTACCGAAGTCTGATGAGCGGCCGGATTATAAGAGCAAATAATCAGAATAGACCGGGTATCCTGAGCTGCATAGCCCGCCACTGGCCAAAGAAAAACAATGGGAAGGAGGAAGGAAAAGACATATCGGATATATGGCAACATATTTATATATACGCGTTTTTTTGTTGCCGCAAATATACTAAAAGTTGGCAATTAATAGGAGATTAATATGTACATTTGTCAACGAATCATTATAAAAACATTTATGGAATTATTTCACAAGATGATTTCTGCTGCTTTGAATATATCAGAGAAGCAGGTCAATAACACTTTGAATCTACTAAAAGACGGCGCTACCATTCCTTTTATCAGCCGTTATCGTAAAGAAGCTACAGGAGGCCTGGATGAGGTACAGGTAGAAAACATAAAAACCCAGTACGACAAACTCTGCGAGATAGTCAAACGTAAAGAAACCATTCTTACCACTATCAACGAACAGGGCAAACTGACTGCCGAACTGCAAAAACGTATTGAAGGCACCTGGGATACTACTGAATTGGAAGACATCTACCTCCCCTATAAGCCCAAACGTAAAACCAGAGCGGAAGCCGCCCGCCAAAAAGGGCTTGAACCCCTTGCAATGGTATTGATGCTACAACGCGAAAATAATCTTGATGCTAAAGCTGCCGCCTTTGTAAAAGGAGACGTGAAAGATGTGGAAGATGCTCTGAAAGGTGCGCGCGATATTATAGCCGAACAGGTTAATGAAGACGAACGTGCCCGTAATGCCATACGTAACCAATTCAATCGTCAGGCTATAATCAGTGCCAAAGTGGTGAAAGGTAAAGAAGAGGAAGCTGCAAAATACCGCGACTACTTTGATTTTTCCGAACCATTAAAGCGTTGCACTTCGCATCGGTTATTAGCCATCCGCCGTGCCGAAGCAGAAGGTTTGCTAAAGGTATCTATTACCCCGGATGACGAGGAATGCATCGAGAAGCTCGAACGCCAGTTCGTTCGTAGCAATAACGAATGCGCCCGACAAGTAGCAGAAGCGGTACAAGACTCTTACAAACGACTACTAAAACCCTCCATCGAAACCGAATTTGCCGCTATGACAAAGGAGAAAGCCGACGAAGAAGCAATCCGTGTATTTGCCGAGAATCTTCGCCAATTGCTCCTTGCCCCACCATTGGGGCAGAAACGGGTATTGGGTATAGATCCCGGATTCCGTACAGGATGTAAGGTAGTATGTATGGATGCACAAGGCAATCTGCTGCATAATGAAAATATCTATCCTCATCCACCGGTAGATAAGAAGAAAGAGGCCGCAGCCAAGCTACGTAAAATGGTAGAAGCCTATCAAATAGATGCCATCGCCATCGGAAACGGTACAGCCAGCCGGGAAACGGAATTCTTTGTTACCACCCAGCAATTCGACCGTCCCTTACAGGTATTTGTTGTCAGTGAGCAAGGTGCTTCCATCTATTCAGCTTCTAAAATAGCCCGTGATGAGTTCCCCGAATATGACGTAACCGTACGTGGTGCCGTTTCAATAGGACGCCGATTAATGGATCCGCTTGCCGAACTGGTAAAAATTGATCCGAAATCCATCGGTGTGGGACAGTATCAGCACGATGTAGACCAAACCAAACTAAAAAAGGCACTTGATCAGACAGTAGAGAATTGCGTAAACCTGGTAGGCGTTAACCTCAATACAGCCAGTAGTCATCTGTTGACCTATATCTCCGGATTAGGACCACAGTTGGCACAAAATATAGTAAACTATCGTGCCGAAAACGGTGCTTTCGATTCACGTAAAGCATTAATGAAAGTTCCCCGCATGGGTGCAAAAGCATTTGAGCAATGTGCCGGCTTCCTTCGTATTCCACAAGCCAAGAACCCTTTGGACAATACAGCCGTACATCCCGAAAGTTATTGCATCGTAGAGCAAATGGCTAAAGATATGAAATGTAGTGTTGCTGAATTGATTACTAATAAAGAGTTACGTAGCAAAATCAATGTATCAGCTTACGTCACTCCAACAGTGGGTATGCCTACTCTACAAGACATCATGCAGGAGCTTGAAAAGCCGGGACGTGATCCACGCCAGACGATCAAAGCTTTTGAATTTGATAAGAATGTACGTACCATCAATGACCTCCGTGAAGGAATGATACTTCCGGGAATTGTTGGTAATATTACCAACTTTGGCGCCTTTGTAGATATAGGTATCAAAGAGAACGGACTGGTGCACCTCTCGCAATTAGCCGAACGTTTCATTTCCGATCCCACCGAAGTAGTATCTATTCATCAGCAAGTTATGGTGAAAGTTATGAGCGTAGATAATGAGCGAAAACGCATACAATTAACGATGATTGGTGTAGAGCAAAGCTAACGCAAATATCTTGATTATCTTAAAACAAAAATCGCCCGATTCACTCCTAAGAATGAACCGGGCGATCTCTTATTTATATCTATTTGTCCGCTAAGCCATCATAGCCTGTCCGCCAAATACACCAGCCAAGGCACTTGCCACAGCTATAACCACTTTCAAAATCGTATTCCAAATCGTCTTTTTCATTTCTCTCTCATTTTAATAACGTATCAAGTGCCGCGCAGCCAACTTTCAACTCTCAATTGTCAACTTTCAACTAAATAACGTGAGTTCGATATAATTTTAGAATAATCTTAATTGCCCGTCATTGATAAAATAGAGCTCAATGGCGGGTTTCTTCTCAAAGAAACAATATGCTGCAATAGCAGACAATGCATTTGCAATAAAATTATTGAATGATCTATGCCTTGAATGTTCTATCTGCGCAATATTTTTGAGTTCATCATTTACGGTTTCAATTAATGCTCTTTTCCTTAATAGAATCTTATCTGCTATGCTCATTAGCATATTCTTCATATTGTTCTTTACCTTGGTAACTAGCTGTACCTCATTGACGAATAGGGTCTTAAAGAGTGTTTTCCCTATATACCCCTTATCCGCATATAGTTTTCCTTTGATATTCTAAAAGAAAGCCTCCTGCTTAAGTGGTTCCCTGTCATCTACTCCACCGGGAGTAAACATGAAGTTTAGTATTTCTCCCTTATCATTGATAATCAAGTGCAGCTTGAAATCGAAGAACCACCCCATTGAACATTTTCCACGTGCAGCCAGTCCTTCAAATGTTTTGTGGATATGGATACGTTGGTTGCGGCAAACCCGTAAGGGAGTGGAATCTGCAAAACTAATTCCTGTGCATTGTCCTAAGAGCACCTGTTTGATGAATATTGTCAATGGGAGAAGAATCTCTTTTTCTAATTCAACAAAACGGTTATAGGAGACGTGAACCGGGAACAAGTGGAATAAATGCTTGCATACATATTCCAGATAATAGTGTTTGAAGCAGCGGAAACCACCCGAATGAAAAAGAATCAGAATAACCATGAGCTCTGAATCGCTCATACGATTAGGCTTATTTCGGTGCTTATGACCTTCAACTTTGTCTTCCAACATATATTTCTCTTGTTGCTTGGTAAATTCTTTGCAGAAATCATCTGCCAAACAATAAATTTCTGTAATTTTGCTTTCGGTGAACATAGCGGTAAAAGTTTGGTAAATATTGTATTTGAACACTATGAATTTACTACTTTTATCGCTAATCACCAAATTTGCAATAAATTAAATATTGTCTTATATCGAACTCACGTTAATTACAGCAGGCTATTGGAGAGCCTGAGGCTGCACAATGTGAAGGACTAAACCGAGATTAAGGCGATACTGAGGCTATCGGACTACGGCAGGAAAGGGACGGAAATATGGAAAATACTGGCAAAAACAAACTGGAACAGGATTGAAGCACCGGGAAAGTATATTCTGAAAATACTCAGGACTTCACAGTAGAAAACAGGTTTAAAAACCTGGAAATCAAGCAATAAAAAAGTACGTACTTTGGTATCCCAAAAGTACGTACTTAACGCACTGTTAATATGCATTTTAAACCACCTTTAATATACTAAGTTTACATACAAAGAATTAAAAGCTTAAATTCATAAAAAAGAGTTATACCCCCAATACTATATTAGCATCGATGTTTAACTTGCGGCTTATCTCACGGGCAACCTTCAAGGTTGGTTCACACTTTCCAGAAATATATTCACTCACCCGTGATGGACTCACGTTTAATATCTCCGATAATTTAGTTTGTATAAGCCCCATTTCGTACATACGAAGTTTAATAACATCAGCTAAAAAAGGAGATTCTATTGGAAAATGTTCTTCTTCATAATCTGCGACCAAGTCAGAAATCAAATCCAATTCAAGATGTTCTATTTTACTTGTATTCCTCCCAGCTCTTTATAGCAATATCATCAATACTCATTGTACAGAAGGCATTGATAAATGCACTTGCCAAACGGGCATTGGTAATCAGGGGTACATTCAGATCGATAGCTGCACGGCGTATTTTATATCCGTTATCGAGCTCACCGGCAGTGAGATTCTTCGGAATATTAACTACCATATCTATCTCTTTGTTATGGAGCATTTCAAGCGCTTGCGGATGCTTGTCCGACTCACTCGGCCAGTAGACCAGGGTACTCTCAATGCCATTCTCGGCAAGAGTTCGGTGTGTTCCACCGGTAGCATACAGTTTATACCCCTTATTGACCAGCATACGGGCCGCCCCCATCATATCTATCTTTTGCTTGGGTGTACCGGTAGAAAGGAGAATACTCTTTTTAGGAATACGATAACCAACAGAAAGCATGGCTTTCAGAATGGCACAGGAGGTATCAGAACCAATACAGCCAACCTCACCGGTAGAAGCCATATCTACGCCCAGCACAGGATCGGCCTTCTGCAAACGGTTGAAGGAGAACTGTGACGCTTTGATACCGACATAATCAAGCTCAAAAAGATTCTTTGATGGTTTTTCCACAGGCAGACCGAGCATTACTTTAGTTGCCAGCTCGATAAAGTTAATCTTCAGCACTTTGCTGACGAAAGGAAAACTACGCGAAGCACGCAGGTTACACTCGATAACCTTAATATCATTCTCACGGGCAAGATACTGGATATTGAACGGACCGGAGATATTCAATGCTTTCGCAATCTCACGGCTGATACGCTTGATACGACGAACGGTTTCTACATACAGTTTCTGAGGAGGGAACTGAATAGTAGCATCTCCGGAATGCACACCGGCAAACTCGATATGCTCACTGATAGCATACGCGATGATCTCACCATTCTGCGCCACAGCATCCATTTCTACCTCTTTGGCATGTTCAATAAACTGGCTTACCACTACCGGATGTTTTTTAGAAACATTGGCTGCCAATTTAAGGAAACGCTCCAGCTCTTCCTGGTTGGAACAGACGTTCATGGCTGCACCACTAAGCACATAGGAAGGGCGAACAAGCACCGGAAAACCGACCTCATCAACAAACTCATTAATATCGTCCATAGAGGTGAGCTCGCGCCAGCGAGGCTGGTCTACACCAATACGATCGAGCATGGCAGAGAACTTCTCGCGGTCTTCGGCATTATCTATGCTCTTGGCAGAAGTACCTAAGATATTGACTTTCTGTGCATCCAGACGCAGAGCAAGGTTATTCGGAATCTGGCCACCGGTGGAGACAATGACCCCATGCGGATTTTCAAGTTCAAGAATATCCATTACGCGTTCAAAAGTCAATTCGTCAAAGTAGAGACGATCGCACATGTCATAGTCTGTAGATACCGTTTCCGGATTATAGTTGATCATAACGCTACGCCAACCTTCTTTACGAATGGTATTCAGTGCCTGCACACCACACCAGTCAAACTCTACGGAAGACCCGATGCGATAAGCACCGGAACCAAGTACGACAATAGATTTATGATCGCCCAGATAGGTTACATCATTGGCCACACCACTGTAAGTGAGATACAGATAATTGGTCTGCGCAGGATATTCGGCCGCCAGTGTGTCAATCTGCTTCACTACAGGCAGGATGCCTACACTCTTCCGATAATTACGCACATAAAGGATACCATCTTCCATATCCCCCTGAAAACCGATACCACGAGCTATCTGGAAGTCAGAGAACCCCTGTACCTTCGCTTTGCGAAGTAGTTGGGGGCTGAGATTTGACAGTTGAGAGTTAAAAAATGTAGCAGCATCTTTCACTGTCAATTGTCCACTGTCCACTGTCAATTGTCTAAGCTCCTCGGAAGTACGCATGATATTCATCAGTTTCTGAAGGAACCATTTATCAATCTTAGTCAGATTGTGTACCTGGTCAATCGTATATCCGGCACGGAAAGCTTTGGAAATGACAAAGATACGTTTATCAGTAGGTTCACGCAGGGCTTTATCAATATCGGCTATCACGAGTTCTTTGTTTTCTACAAAGCCGTGCATGCCTTGGCCTATCATACGGAGACCTTTCTGGATAGCCTCTTCAAAGGTACGGCCGATAGCCATCACCTCGCCTACGGATTTCATAGAGGAACCCAACTCTTTGTCTACACCATGGAATTTTCCTAAGTCCCAACGGGGTATCTTACAAACCACGTAGTCCAATGCAGGTTCAAAAAAAGCACTGGTAGTTTTAGTGACGGAGTTCTTCAAATCGAACAGGCCATAACCGAGTCCTAATTTGGCAGCAACAAAAGCCAACGGATAACCGGTTGCTTTGGACGCCAACGCCGATGAACGCGAAAGACGGGCATTTACCTCGATAACGCGATAATCTTCCGATTCAGGATCGAAAGCATACTGCACGTTACATTCACCCACGATGCCAATATGACGAATGATACGAATGGCGAGTTCACGCAGTTTGTGGTATTCTTTATTGGTCAATGTTTGTGACGGAGCAATTACAATAGATTCCCCGGTATGAATGCCCAGCGGATCGAAGTTCTCCATGTTACAAACGGTGATACAGTTGTCGAAGCGGTCGCGTACTACCTCGTACTCCACTTCTTTCCATCCTCTTAGTGACTTTTCGACAAGCACCTGCGGAGAGAAAGCAAAGGCTTTCTCAACAAGCACATCCAGCTCTTCTTCGTTATCACAAAAACCGGAGCCAAGTCCGCCAAGTGCATAAGCGGCACGAACAATCACCGGATAACCTAACTCCCGGGCTGCACGGCGTGCATCTTCTGCATTTTCTACGGCTTCACTTTTGATGGTCTTTACATCAATCTGATTCAGTTTCTCTACAAAGAGTTCACGATCTTCCGTATCGATAATGGCCTGCACGGGAGTACCGAGTACCTTTACATTGTATTTTTCAAGGGTGCCTTCCCTGTAAAGGGCCACCCCACAGTTCAACGCAGTTTGCCCACCGAAAGCAAGCATAATACCTTCCGGTTTCTCTTTCTGAATTACTTTCTCTACGAAGTAAGGAGTCACAGGGAGGAAGTAGATCTGATCGGCTACCCCTTCACTGGTCTGCACCGTAGCAATGTTGGGGTTGATAAGAATGGTTTCTATACCTTCCTCTTTCAGAGCCTTCAGGGCTTGCGAACCCGAATAGTCAAACTCTCCGGCTTCACCGATTTTCAAAGCACCGGAGCCGAGGAGCAATACTTTCTTTATATTTTGTTCTTTCATTGATTACATATTTTTGGTTGCACCACAAAGGGCACGGGACTCTCTTCTCCCGTACTCTCGCTTACACTGCGGTAAATATTGAATTACAATAGCTTTACGAATTCGTCAAACAAGAATTCAGTATCCGTTGGGCCACTGGCAGCTTCGGGATGGAACTGTGCCGAAAACCAGGGGTTTGTTTTATGACGAATACCTTCATTAGAACCATCATTCATATTAATGAAGAGTGGCTCCCACTCAGCACCCAATGTATTGTTATCAACGGCATAACCATGATTCTGGCTGGTAATGAAACAACGTTCCGTGCCCACCATGCGTACCGGCTGGTTGTGGCTACGATGACCATATTTGAGCTTGTATATCTTAGCACCACCCGCTTTCGACAATAACTGATTTCCCATACAGATTCCAAAAATAGGAAGTTGGGGATTCTGCATCGCTTTACGGATATTCTGTACGGCAGCATCACAGGTATCAGGATCCCCCGGACCATTGGATATAAACAGACCATCAAACTGTAATCCGTTAAAATCATAATCCCAAGGGACACGAATGACTTCAACATTACGTCTGAGCAGGCAACGGATGATGTTTGTTTTTACTCCACAATCTACAAGAACAACCCGCTTTAGTTGACAATTGACAGTTGACAATTGACAGTTAAGTTGCGCAATGGGGAGATCTATACTAAAAGAGCGACTTTCACCGTTCGCATAGACGATGATCTCTTTGCAAGAAACCTTATCGACATAATTAATATTTTCATAACTATCCACTGTCAATTGTCCATTGTCAACTGTCAATTGTCCACTGTCCACTGTCAACTGTTCACCGTCAAATACAATCTTACCCATCATCACCCCATGTTCACGCAACACTTTGGTCAGTTCACGGGTATCAATGCCTGTAATACCGGGCACTTGTTCACGCTTCAGCCAGTCGGCAAGGCTTTCCACTGCATTCCAGTGACTGTATTCTTCCGAATAGTCACTCACAATAATAGCTTCGGCATGAATTCTCTCACTTTCCATAAAAGTAGCCAATCCATTAGATTCAAAAGTGAAAGGAGGCACACCATAGTTACCCACCAATGGGTATGTCAGTGTCATCAACTGTCCGGCATATGAAGGATCGGTCAGACTCTCCGGATAGCCTGTCATGGCGGTATTGAATACTACTTCGCCCGCCACCGGCTTCTCGTAGCCAAACGACTTACCATGGAAACGGCTCCCGTCGTCAAGGATTAAAGTTACATTTCGCATCTATTTATTTACTATTTGACAATTGAAAAGATTGACGATGAGACGATTTACAATTTAAGATTGGGATGACTCCCATTTGCCAATAAAGTAACTTCAATCGTAAATTGTAAATCATAAAATCGTAAATCTCAAAATTGGTATACTTGTTCTATATAATTTATAAACGCTTCATTGAGCAGCTTCACACCACCCGGCGTAGGATAGTTGCCACTGAAATACCAGTCACCCGTGTGATGAGGACAAGCCTCATGTAAGCCACTGAGCGGTTGATACACAATCTCTACTTTGGCCTTCGTGCCTTTCGGAGTGAGCAATTCCACCATTTTGGCAGAAATCTCCTCATCGGTGAATGGGGCATAGATATCCTTTACGTAATTCACCAACTGCTCTTTAGGTAGGCCAACCTGATCTTTCGACTTACGATAGGCAGCAGCAATCACATCTTTCATATCACGCTCTTTCAGGAGTTCTACAGCTGCTTTAAAAGCAATAAACTCACTCATCTTTGCCATGTCAATGCCGTAATAATCGGGATAACGCACTTGTGGCGAAGAGCTTACAATAACAATCTTCTTCGGATTCAGACGGTCGAGAATACCGATAATGCTCTGCCGGAGTGTTGTACCGCGCACAATACTGTCATCAATAATCACCAGGTTGTCTATACCGGCACGGAGGCTGCCGTAAGTGATATCATATACATGCGCAGCCAGGTCGTTACGGCTATTGCCCTCGGCAATAAAAGTACGCAACTTGATATCCTTGATAGCAACTTTTTCACTACGAATGCGCCGTGAGAGGATACGTTCAAGTTCTTCCATATCAGGATTGTGTCCCAAAGCAGCTATCTGCTGTACTTTCTCTTCATTCAGATAATTGTCCAATCCCTCAAGCATTCCGTAAAAAGCTACTTCGGCTGTGTTCGGAATAAAAGAGAACACCGTATGATCAAGGTCAGAGTTTATCGCTTTCAGAATACGGGGAATCAGTTTCTCTCCCAACAACTTACGCTCTTTATAAATGTCTGCATCGCTACCACGAGAGAAATAAATACGCTCAAAAGAGCAGGCTCTCTTCTCACGGGGTTTATTAATCTGAGTAGTACGAATCTGCCCCGCTTTGTTGATAAAGAGTGCTTGTCCAGGCTGCAATTCTTTAATTTCCTCCACAGGCACATTGAGTGCTGTCTGAATCACAGGACGTTCAGATGCCAGGACAGCTATTTCATCATCCTGATACCAGAAAGCAGGACGGATACCCCACGGATCACGAATAGCGAAAGACTCACCACTTCCGGTCAGTCCGCAGATAACATATCCCCCATCCCACTCTTTACTGGAAGAACGCAGCACATTGGCAAGATCGATATGCTCTTCAATAAAACGGGTGATGCCCATACCCGTCTGCCCTTCTGCTTCTGCAAGATTAAAGAGGCGTTCTACTTCCCGATCGAGACGATGCCCTACCTGTTCGAGCATAATATAAGTATCGGCATATTTGCGCGGATGCTGTCCGATAGCTGTAATGCGGGTAAAAATCTCATCCACATTCGTCATATTGAAATTACCGCAAAGGGCCAGGTTCTTGGCACGCCAGTTGTTCCTTCTCAGAAACGGATGAACATAAGAAATACCGGATTTTCCGGTGGTAGAGTATCGCAGATGTCCCATATACACTTCACCGGCAAAAGGCAAGGTACGTTTGGCAAAATTAGCATCGTGCAACTGTTCAGAGGTCAGATCTTTAAAATTGCCTTGTACGGTCTCAAAAATCTCAGTAATGGCACTCGATCCTAATGCACGCTCACGGAACATATATTCTTCTCCCGGATTGGCTGCCAGTTTCACACAAGCCAGTCCGGCGCCTTCCTGTCCACGATTGTGCTGCTTCTCCATCAGGAGGTAGAGCTTATTCAATCCATACATCCACGTTCCGTACTTCTTCTCGTAATATTCCAACGGTTTGAGCAGGCGTATCATGGCAACGCCACATTCATGCTTTAATTGTTCCACCTTACTTATTTACTATTTGACAATCTATTTTGATTTACGATTAGACGATTGAAGGAATTTACAATTAGACGATTTACTATTTACAATTGAAGTTACCTTAATCTATAAATGGGAAGTAATCCCAATCGTAAATTGTCAATCGTCTAATCGTAAATCCCTTTATTCTACCGTTACCGACTTCGCCAGATTCCTTGGCTGATCCACATCCATCCCTTTACATACCGCCACATGATAAGCAAGCAATTGTAAAGGCATTGTGGTAATAAGCGGATCAAGACACTCCAGTGTTTCGGGAAGTTCGATACAATAATCAGCTACTTTGCTGATCACTGTGTCTCCTTCGGTGACAACAGCTATAACTTTTCCCTTACGGGCCTTTATCTCTTGTATGTTGCTGAGTACTTTTTCATACATTCCATTTTGAGTAGCAATAACTACCACAGGCATTTCGGCATCAATCAAAGCAATAGGGCCATGCTTCATCTCTGCTGCCGGATAACCTTCAGCATGAATATATGAGATTTCTTTCAGCTTCAAAGCTCCCTCCAGAGCTACCGGATACGAATACCCGCGACCAAGATAGATAAAATTATGCGCATACGTGAATATTTTAGATAATTCTGCGATTTTATCATTCAGTTTCAGGACTTTTTTCATTTTTTCAGGGATGCGGCTCAATTCGTGTACTACACCAAGGAAATGGGCCTCATCGATGTTTTGCTTCTCCCGCGCCAATGTCAGTGCAAGCATAGTGAGCACCGTAACCTGTCCGGTGAAAGCCTTGGTAGATGCCACACCTATTTCGGGACCTACATGTATATAAGAACCTGTGTGCGTAGCACGCGGTATAGACGAACCGATAGCATTACAAATGCCGTAGATAAATGCACCACGGCTTTTTGCCAACTCAACGGCAGCCAGTGTATCGGCAGTCTCACCACTCTGAGAGATAGCAATCACAACATCACTTTCGTCAATCACCGGGTCGCGGTAACGGAATTCGGATGCATATTCCACCTCCACCGGAATGCGGCAGAGACTTTCAATTAAGTGTTTGCCTATCAACCCGGCATGCCAGGAGGTTCCGCAGGCTACAATGACAAAACGCTTTGCTTTCAGAAGTCTCTCCTTATAATCAATGACGGCCGAAAGCACAACATTGTTACTCTCTACATTGATACGCCCACGCATACAATCATAGATGCAATCGGGTTGTTCGAATATCTCTTTCAGCATAAAATGCGGATAACCACCCTTTTCCAGTTGCCCTAAGTTTAACTCTACCTTTGTCACTTCAGGAGTCATCTCCACATTGTTCAGATTCACCACTTTCAGCTCCCTGTCCCGGTGTATCACTGCTATCTCTTCATCTTCCAGATATACTACCTTATCAGTATATTCTACAATAGGAGTGGCATCCGAAGCCAAGAAAAACTCATCTTCACCAATGCCCACCACCAACGGACTGCTTTTACGCGCTGCAATAATTTCATCGGGATGATCCTTCTCCAATACGGCAATAGCATACGCACCAATCACCTCACGCAATGCCAGCTGTACCGCTGTCAGCAAATCGAGGTTATTAGTCACTTTCATATATTCTATTAATTGTACGAGTACCTCGGTATCAGTACTGCTTTTGAATGTATAACCTTTGGCCTGGAGTTTTTCTTTGAGAACGGCGTAGTTTTCGATGATACCGTTATGGATGAGAGCGAGAGTTTCGGAAGAGGAATAATGAGGATGGGCATTAACTGAACAAGGTTCTCCGTGAGTAGCCCAACGTGTATGTGCAATACCAATATTACCGGAAATATCTTTCTGTGTGACAAAATTTTCCAGTTCGGAGACTTTTCCTTTCGTCTTATACACATTCAACTGTTGGTTGTTACTGATTAGTGCTACCCCAGCGCTGTCGTATCCCCGATACTCCAGTCGCTTCAGCCCTTTGACAAGGATGGGGTAGGCTTCTTTTTTACCAATGTAGCCTACAATTCCACACATATTATCCTATTTTTATGTTTTCAGGGTACAAAGATATACAATTATAATAACATAAAGATTATTTTTACTATAAATATTTGACATAAGCATAGAAAAAAGTTATTTTTACGTCAAAACGTTAATTTTTCTATTATTTTATTCTCAAAAAGAAAGTAGTTTCAAATTTTAATAAAAAGACTTTCACTACCTTTCACATTAACATAAAAAACCGACATTGAACTACCAATTTATAACTTCAACATGAAGTATATGTAATTTATGTCACAATAAGCACTAATAAAGATATCAAAATGAAATTAAATCAATACTTTTGCAAAACAAAAAGACAGCATAAATAGGTATTATCATACAATAAAGCTAAACAGAATGAAGAAAAGAGAACTTTTTAACAACGAAACAAAAGAACTGCCTTACCAGCGACAGCCTGAACAACAGGGTTTGTATGATGCAGCAAACGAACACGATGCCTGCGGAGTAGGTATGCTGGTAAACATTCATGGAGAGAAATCGCACGACATTGTAGAGTCGGCACTCAAAGTACTCGAAAACATGCGTCACCGCGGAGCTGAAGGAGCTGATAATAAAACCGGAGATGGTGCAGGTATCATGTTACAGATTCCTCATGAATTCATTTTATTACAAGGTATCCCCGTACCCGAAAAAGGACGTTACGGCACAGGACTGATCTTTTTGCCAAAAGAGCCGAAAGACCAGGCAGGCATTCTGAGTATTATTATTGAAGAGACTGAAAAGGAAGGGCTTACACTCATGCACCTGCGCAATGTGCCTACCTGTCCTGAAATTTTAGGAGAAGCCGCACTGGCAGCAGAACCGGACATAAAACAGATTTTTATCACCGGGTTTACAGAAACAGAAACGGCCGACCGTAAATTATATATAATAAGGAAGAAGATTGAAAACAGGATACGCAACTCTTCCATCGCCACAAAGGACGATTTCTATATCGTTTCACTATCAACAAAAAGCATTATCTACAAAGGTATGCTTTCGTCACTGCAACTACGCAACTACTTCCCGGACCTCACAAACAGTTACTTCACCAGTGGATTAGCATTGGTACATTCACGTTTCAGTACAAACACTTTCCCAACATGGGGACTGGCACAACCTTTCCGCTTACTTGCCCACAATGGTGAAATCAATACGATCCGTGGTAATCGGGGATGGATGGAAGCACGCGAAAGTGTTCTTTCATCTCCTACCCTGGGAGATATTAAAGAGATACGTCCCATCATTCAGCCAGGGATGAGTGACAGTGCCTCACTGGATAATGTGCTGGAGTTTCTTGTGATGTCCGGTCTCAGCCTGCCTCATGCCATGGCTATGCTCGTACCGGAATCTTTCAACGAGAAGAATCCAATCAGTGAGGAGTTGAAAGCCTTCTACGAATATCATTCCATTCTAATGGAGCCATGGGATGGCCCTGCCGCACTACTCTTCAGTGACGGACGCTATGCAGGAGGAATGCTCGACCGCAATGGGTTACGTCCGGCACGTTATCTTATCACTAAAAATGATATGATGGTAGTAGCCAGCGAAGTAGGTGTGATGGACTTTGAGCCGGGAGATATCAAAGAAAAAGGACGCCTGCAGCCTGGCAAAATCTTACTGGTAGATACCGAAAAGGGAGAAATATATTATGATGACGAACTGAAACAACAATTGGCAAATGCCAAACCCTATCGGAACTGGCTGTCAGCCAACCGCATTGAACTGGATGAGCTGAAAAGTGGACGCAAAGTTCCTCACAGCATAGAGAGGTACGATTGTATGTTACGCACTTTCGGCTATTCGAAAGAGGATATAGAAAAGATTATCAGCCCGATGGCTACCACCGGGGCAGAACCGATTCATTCAATGGGTAACGACACTCCATTGGCAATACTTTCGGACAAGCCGCAACTGTTATACAACTACTTTCGCCAACAGTTTGCCCAAGTGACCAATCCTCCCATCGATCCCATCCGGGAAGAACTGGTAATGTCGCTGACTGAATATATCGGAGCAGTAGGGATGAATATTCTAACACCAAGCGAGAGCCATTGTAAAATGGTACGCCTGAACCACCCTATCTTGAATAATACTCAACTGGATATTCTGTGCAACATTCGTTACAAAGGTTTCAACACAATAAAACTGCCCATGCTTTTTGAAATATCACGTGGTAAGGCGGGGTTGCAGGAAGCCTTGAACAATCTATGCAAGCAAGCGGAAGAGTCAGTGGCAGACGGAGTAAACTACATTGTACTGACGGACCGTGACGTAAATGCTACACATGCAGCCATCCCCTCGTTATTGGCTGTAAGTGCAGTGCACCATCACCTTATAGCGGTAGGAAAACGTGTGCAGACAGCCCTCATTGTAGAGAGCGGTGAAATACGCGAAGTGATGCATGCTGCTCTGTTACTTGGTTTCGGAGCAAGTGCACTGAATCCCTATATGGCATTTGCCGTCCTCGACAAACTGGTGGCGGAAAAAGAGATTCAACTGGACTATGCCACAGCAGAGAAGAATTATATCAAAGCCATCTGCAAGGGATTGTTCAAAGTAATGAGTAAAATGGGTATCAGTACCATCCGTTCTTATCGGGGAGCTAAAATATTTGAAGCCATAGGTCTGAGTGAAGAGTTAAGCAACGCCTACTTTGGCGGGTTAAGTTCACGTATCGGCGGTATCCGTCTGGAAGAAATAGCACAGGATGCTATTGCAGTTGAAAGTGAAAAGTTGAAAGCTGAAAGTTCTATGCAGCATAGCGGTACAGCCGGCTCTCAACCCTCAACTGGCAACTCTCAACTAAAGAATCGTGGCATCTATACTTTCCGCAAAGATGGAGAAAGACATGCGTGGAACCCGGAAACGATCAGTACCCTGCAATTGGCAACACGCCTGGGCAGCTATAAAAAATTCAAAGAGTTTACCACCATGGTGGACGAAAAAGAAGCTCCCATTTTCCTTCGCGACTTCCTTTCGTTCAAACGTAACCCGATCAGTATAGACCGTGTTGAACCGGTAGAAAACATACTGCGGAGATTCGTAACGGGTGCTATGAGTTATGGCTCTATCAGCCGCGAAGCACACGAAGCCATGGCTATAGCCATGAATAAAATACACGGACGAAGCAACACAGGCGAAGGCGGGGAAGATGCCGAACGTTTCACTCCCCGTCCGGATGGAACCAACCTGCGTAGTGCTATTAAACAGGTTGCTTCAGGACGCTTTGGTGTAACTGCCGAATATCTTGTTAATGCAGATGAGATACAAATAAAGATAGCTCAGGGAGCTAAACCGGGCGAAGGAGGTCAATTGCCGGGTTACAAGGTAGATCAGGTGATTGCCAAAACGCGCCACTCCATACCGGGCATCTCACTAATCTCTCCCCCACCTCACCATGACATCTACTCCATCGAGGATCTGGCACAGCTTATCTTCGACTTGAAGAATGTAAACCCGAAAGCCAAAATCAGCGTAAAACTGGTAGCCGAAAGCGGAGTAGGAACCATCGCTGCCGGAGTAGCAAAGGCAAAGGCTGACCTGATTGTAATCTCTGGTGCAGAAGGTGGTACAGGAGCTTCACCTGCTTCATCTATCCGTTATGCAGGTATCTCTCCGGAACTGGGACTAAGCGAAACGCAACAGACATTGGTGCTGAACGGGCTTCGCGGACAGGTTATGTTGCAAGTGGACGGGCAACTGAAAACCGGACGTGACATTGTTCTAATGGCTATGTTAGGTGCAGAGGAGTTTGGTTTTGCAACTTCCGCACTGATTGTACTGGGCTGCGTGATGATGCGCAAATGCCATATGAATACTTGTCCCGTCGGAGTTGCTACACAAAATGAAGAGTTACGCAAACGCTTCCACGGACGAAGCGAATATCTGGTCAACTTCTTCACATTCCTGGCACAAGAGGTACGCGAGTATCTGGCAGAAATTGGCGTGGAAAGACTCGATGATATCATTGGACGCACCGACCTCATTGAACGCAAACCGGATAACGGAAACGAAAAGCACCGTCTCATTGATTTCAGCAAACTGCTCACACGCATAGAGAGCAGTGCGGCCATCCATCACGTCAGTGATCAGGATCATGGCATCTCTGCCGTAAAAGACGTAACAATCTTGAGTGCTGCCCAAGAGGCTATCGAACATCAAAAAGAGGTGTCATTGGAGTATACCATTGCCAATACGGATCGCGCGGTAGGCGCTATGCTTTCGGGGGCCATTGCTTCACGGTATGGCGCAAAAGGACTACCGGAACATACACTGAACATTAAATTTAAAGGTTCTGCCGGACAATCTTTCGGCGCATTCCTTACACCAGGAGTTAGTTTTAAACTGGAAGGCGAAGCAAATGATTACCTTGGCAAAGGATTGAGTGGCGGACGTATCGCTGTGCTTCCGCCCGTACGAAGTAACTTCGAGGCAGAGAAGAATACAATTGCCGGGAACACCTTATTATATGGAGCTACCAGCGGAGAGGTTTATATCAATGGCCGCGTGGGAGAACGCTTTGCTGTCCGCAACTCGGGTGCCATAGCCGTAGTAGAAGGTGTAGGCGATCATTGCTGCGAATATATGACAGGCGGACGTGTGGTAGTTTTAGGACAAACGGGCCGGAACTTTGCTGCCGGAATGAGTGGCGGTGTGGCTTATGTGTGGAACAAAGAGGGTAACTTTGACTACTTCTGTAACATGGAAATGGTAGAACTATCTCTTATCGAAGAAGCAAGCTACCGCAAAGAATTGCACGAACTCATCCGCCAGCACTACCTCTACACCGGCAGTAAATTAGCCCGCATCATGCTCGACGATTGGAACCGCTATGCAGACGAATTCATCCAGGTAGTACCTATCGAATACAAAAAGGTTTTGCAGGAGGAACAAATGCGAAAGCTACAACAGAAAATTGCGGATATGCAAAGAGACTATTAAATAGTGATAAGTGGGTTAGTGAGTAGTGATTAGTACCATGCGGTATAATAGCGCAGCCACTTATCACTAATCACTTATCACTAATCACTTATCGCTTATCACTAATCACTAATTCATTATCATCATGGGAGATCCTAAAGCATTTTTAACCATACGCCGTCAGGAGGCCGGATATCGCCCCGTATATGAACGTATCACTGACTATAGTGAAGTAGAACAAACCCTTAACACCCACGACCGTAAGCTACAAGCATCACGCTGTATGGACTGTGGTGTACCCTTCTGCCACTGGGCATGCCCGTTGGGTAACAAACAACCTGAGTGGCAAGACGCCCTCTACAAAGGAAAGTGGAAAGAAGCTTATGAAATACTGGCTGCCACGTGTGACTTTCCGGAGTTTACAGGGCGTATCTGTCCGGCACTTTGTGAGAAAAGTTGTGTATTGAAACTGTCTTGTGATGAACCTGTGACTATCCGGGAGAACGAGGCAGCTATCATAGAAGCTGCTTTCCGGGAGGGATATGTCATACCGGTAATGCCACAACGCAATGGAAAACAGGTAGCTGTGATTGGTGCAGGCCCTGCCGGACTGGCAGCAGCCAACCAACTAAACCGGAAAGGATACACCGTCACTCTGTTCGACAAGGCAGAGGCTCCGGGAGGACTGCTACGTTTCGGTATCCCCAACTTCAAACTGAACAAAAATATCATAGACCGCCGTATCCAACTACTTAAAGCAGAGGGTATCCGTTTTGAAATGAATACAACCATAGATCCCACCCATCTGCCGGAAGGGTTCGACGCATATTGCATCTGTACCGGAGCAGAGACGCCACGAGATCTTCTTATCCCGGGGCGTGAATTAAAAGGTATACATTTCGCCTTGGAAATGCTTTCGCAACAGAACCGGATTGTGGAAGGACAAACCTTCTCTAAAGATAAACTGGTAAGTGCTAAAGGAAAAAAAGTACTTGTTATCGGTGGTGGCGATACCGGATCGGACTGTATCGGAACCAGTATACGTCAGGGAGCTATTAGCGTAACACAGATAGAGATCATGCCACAGCCACCCGTTGGGCACAATGACGCTACTCCATGGCCGCAATGGCCCGTAGTACTCAAAACGACTTCTTCACACGAAGAAGGTTGTACCCGCCGTTGGTCGCTCACTTCCAACCAATTCATTGGTAAAAATGGCAAAGTAACCGGCGTAGAAGTTGAACAAGTGGAGTGGACACCTTCTACTGATGGAGGACGCCCCACGATGGTACCAACCGGAAAGAAAGAGATTATCGAAGCCGATATAGTATTGCTTGCAATGGGATTCCTCAAACCGGAACAGCCAGAATTCCCCAAGAATGTATTCATCGCCGGTGATGCAGCAACCGGAGCAAGCCTTGTTGTACGTGCCATGGCGGGAGGACGAAAAATTGCTGCTAAAATAGACAATTTGATTTACGATTAGACAATTGACGATTTACGATTGAAGTTACTATAAGTAATCGTTAATCAAAGTAATATCAATCGTAAATCGTCAATCGTCTAATTGTAAATCGTAAAATCGTAAATCAAAATTATGTGTGGAATAGTAGGTATATTCAAGATTAAGAGCCAATCAGAAGAGTTGCGGAACAAAGCGTTACGCATGGCACAAAAAATCCGTCATCGTGGTCCGGATTGGAGTGGTATTTACACCGGAGGCAGTGCGATCCTTGCACACGAACGCCTTTCCATTGTAGATCCGCAAAGTGGAGGACAGCCCCTTTACTCTCCCAACCGTAAACAAATTCTTGCCGTTAACGGCGAAATCTATAATCACCGTGAAATACGTACCCGGTATGCCGGACGCTATGAATTCCGGACAGGTAGTGACTGCGAAGTCATTCTGGCACTTTACCAGGACAAAGGTATTCATTTCCTCGAAGAGTTGAACGGCATCTTCGCTTTTGCTCTTTACGATGAAGAACGGGATGAATTCCTTATCGCCCGTGACCCTATTGGCGTAATACCTCTTTATATAGGACATGATGCAGATGGAACAATCTACGTAGCCAGTGAACTGAAAGCTCTTGAAGGTTTCTGTGACGAATACGAACCATTCCTTCCCGGCCATTATTTTTATAGTAAAGAGGGAAAAATGAAACAATGGTACACCCGCGACTGGACAGACTATGAAGCAGTAAAAAACAACCCTGCCTCTGTAACCGACTTACACGATGCACTTGAAGAAGCCGTACACCGCCAATTGATGAGTGACGTGCCTTATGGTGTACTACTGAGCGGAGGGTTGGATTCTTCAGTGATCTCAGCCATAGCCAAGAAATATGCTGCCAAACGTATCGAAACCGATGGAGCCAGTGATGCTTGGTGGCCACAGCTCCACTCCTTTGCAATCGGTCTGAAAGGAGCCCCCGATCTTATCAAAGCCCGCGAAGTTGCCGAATATATCGGAACCGTACATCACGAAATAAATTACACCATTCAGGAAGGTCTCGATGCACTTCGTGATGTTATCTACTTTATCGAAACATACGACGTTACCACCGTTCGTGCCTCTACCCCAATGTATCTGCTGGGACGCGTTATCAAATCAATGGGAATCAAAATGGTACTTAGTGGTGAAGGAGCAGATGAGATATTCGGCGGTTATCTCTACTTCCACAAAGCACCCGACGCCCGTGCCTTTCATGATGAAACCGTTCGTAAACTCTCCAAACTGTATCTTTATGATTGCCTGCGGGCCAACAAAAGTTTGTCGGCCTGGGGAGTAGAAGGACGCGTTCCATTCCTCGATAAAGAGTTTCTGGATGTTGCCATGCGCCTCAACCCGAAAGCTAAAATGGCTCCGGGTAAAGTGATAGAAAAGAAAATTGTGCGTGAAGCCTTTGCAGATATGTTGCCCGAAAGTGTAGCATGGAGACAAAAAGAACAATTCAGTGACGGAGTAGGCTACAGTTGGATTGATACATTGAAAGCAATCACTGCCACCGCTATAAGTGATGAACAAATGGCAAAGGCGGCAGACCGTTTCCCGGTCAACACACCGCAGAATAAAGAAGAATATTATTACCGAAGCATCTTCGAAGAACACTTCCCCAGTGCATCGGCGGCAAGATGTGTACCAAGTGTACCAAGCGTAGCTTGCTCCACAGCAGAAGCATTGGCATGGGACGCTTCCTTCCAGGGCAAGAATGAACCAAGCGGACGAGCCGTAAAAGATGTGCACGAAGAAGCTTACTAACTATTAATGTGAATCAATAGTTGGATATTCAGTTCAAAGTTGTTCAGAAGTGAACTGAACTCACCACAGAGTTTCACAGAGTACTATTTATCTGATGAAACGCAGATTAGCGCAAATAAACCATCGCACGGCGTACCTTTCCATGCAGAATAGGTTTTCAACTACTGATTCGGATTAACAAGTAAAAAACATTGATTTTTTCATTCTGTGTGCAGTGTATACTTTCACTGCATGGAGACTACGCCTTGCCTGCATGCAGCCAAGGCGTAGTCTCCATGCAGGCAAGGCGTAGTCTGTACACCCCCTCTCAAATGCCTCAGAAGCATTGTAATATTCCTGTAACTCCATTCTCCCTATCAGTCCATTTATATCACTCTTTTCACACAAATTCGCAATCCATAACTTGCAATTCATAATATCTTCTTTACCTTTGTCTCACTCTACTAACTCACAGAATTATATAGTATGAAAATAAAGAAAATCCTTCTTACCTCCGCCCTGATTCTCTCAACTTACAGTGCAATAGCTCAAACCCAGGTTATCGCCCATCGTGGTTACTGGAAAACAGATGGTTCGGCACAAAACAGTATCGCTGCCCTCCTGAAGGCTGATTCTATCGGTTGCTACGGTTCCGAATTTGATGTGTGGCTCACAGCTGATGATAAATTAGTGGTGAATCATGATCCTATTTTCAAACTAAAAAGCATGGAACGTTCCACGGCTGCAACACTCACCTCACTCAAACTGGACAATGGTGAACAGCTCCCCACACTGGAACAATATCTCAAAGCTGCCAAGAAAACCAAAACACAGCTCATCCTCGAACTAAAAGCGCATAGCAGACCCGAACGCGAAACGCTGGCTGTTGAAAAAATAGTAAATATGGTCAAGAAGTTAGGATTGGAAAAGAGAATGGAGTACATTACCTTTTCATTGCATGCCACCAAAGAGTTTATCCGGTTGGCACCTGCCGGTACGCCTGTATTCTACCTGGATGGAAAATTAACCCCGAAAGAATTAAAAGAAATGGGATGTGCCGGACCGGATTATCACCTGAGTGTTTTCCAGAGACATCCCGAATGGATCAAAGAATGTCATGACCTGGGACTGAAAGTTAATGCCTGGACGGTAAACAAACCCAAAGATATGAAATGGCTCATCGAAAAGAATATAGATTTCATTACTACGAACGAGCCGATTCTATTGCAGGAGAAGGTGAGAAATTAGTGATTAGTGAAGGAGTGATTAGTGATTAGTGGGCTGCGCTATTATTTGCACTAATCATTCCTTCACTAATCGCTAATCACTCCTTCACTAATCACTAATTTCTCCTATTTCTCAGAACTCCGATAACACCAGCCGGAGCTGATCAACGGTCAATTCGCCTATCTGCCTCCATAACTCCTTGCCTCTATGCAGTAAAACGAATGCCGGCACAGTTCCTATATTATAAGAATCGGCCACTGCTTTATCGGTCTCAATATTTACTTCAATAAGTTCAACTACTCTTTTCTCATACTCATTGATAGCCGGTTCCAGCCAATTATAATGGGGAGCCCAGTCGGCATAAAAGAAAATCAAAACCAAGTGACTGGTTTGAGCTGCTGCCTCTAATTGTTTGGTTACATCATCCATTGTTTATTGTTTTTTTATAATTATACCCCACATCAACAAAAGCAATAAGAAAAGGTTTCACTATAACTGGTTTTATAACGAATATAAGCCCGATTTATAATCACATTATTAGTATTTCACATATCGGGTGATACTAATTAAAAAACAAACGATACACCGTATACCGTTTCAAATAGACAAAAAGACAGTAATCAGCACAATATCCTTTTCATTTTGTCAATTCCAAAGTACCCTTTTTTGTACCCAAAGCACCTCAATTGATCTAAATCAAGTATTCAAGCCTCTCATATATAACGGAAGAATATGCAAAACAAAATACCCCTATAATAGTTTATTAGTATATCGCCCTTTTACATTTCAAATTACAAGCATACACACCCCTATTTAACAAGATTGAAAGATTCAACAAATTAAATAGATATTAGATATGTATTTAAGCGAAACATAAATCAAAAAGACATATCTTTGCATCGTAATAAAACAAAAAGATATATCAATTGACAAATAAAGAGCAAAATGATAAAAAGAATTCAATTCACTAAAATGCATGGAGCGGGCAATGATTATATCTATGTAGATACTACCAGATACCCGGTCACAAATCCGGAGAAGAAAGCCATTGAATGGAGTGCATACCACACAGGAATAGGAAGCGACGGACTTGTTTTGATTGGCACTTCTGATAAAGCAGACTTCAGTATGCGCATTTTCAATGCAGACGGCTCGGAAGCAATGATGTGTGGCAATGCAAGCCGGTGTATAGGCAAATACTTATTCGAATATGGATTGACCGGCAGAACGGCCATTACTCTGGATACGCTCTCAGGCATCAAAATACTAAAACTTAATGTAGAAAACGAAACAGTAACGGCTGTTACAGTAGATATGGGAGAACCGTCGGAGATAGGAATCATTGACTTCAGCGATACATATTCATATGTTTCTACCAAAGTATCTATGGGAAATCCGCATCTGGTAACTTTTGTGGAGGATATTAACGGAATAGAGCTCCAAAAGATTGGTCCGGAGCTGGAAAACAACCCACTTTTCCCCGACCGTACCAACGTAGAATTTGCACAGGTATTAGACGATCATAAAATAAGAATGCGTGTGTGGGAAAGAGGTTCGGGAATTACCCAAGCCTGTGGAACAGGAGCTTGTGCCACTGCCGTAGCTGCCGTCATAAGAGGTAAAGCCGGACGAAAATCAGATATTATCATGGATGGCGGAACGCTGACCATCGAATGGGATGAGAAAACGAATCACGTGTTTATGACTGGTCCCGCAACAAAGGTTTTTGACGGAACAATAGAAACAGAAGAATAAAAGAGAATAAGAGAGAGAGTATATAAAACGATAAACTTAAAACAACAACAATATGGCACTTGTAAACGAACATTTCCTGAAATTACCGGGAAGTTATTTATTCTCGGATATTGCGAAAAAAGTAAATACGTTCAGGATCACACACCCGAAGCAAGACATTATCCGCCTGGGTATCGGAGATGTCACCCGTCCATTGCCTCCGGCCTGTATCGAAGCAATGCACAAAGCCGTAGAAGAATTGGCTCATGCCGAAACCTTCCATGGATATGGTCCGGAACAGGGATACGACTTCCTTATCGAAGCCGTTATCAAGAATGACTATGCAGCCCGGGGAATTCACTTTTCCAACTCAGAAGTATTCATCAGTGACGGAGCCAAAAGTGATACGGGAAACATCGGGGATATTCTGCGCCATGACAACAGCGTAGGAGTTACAGACCCTATTTATCCGGTATACATAGACAGCAATGTGATGTGTGGACGCGCAGGCGTATTGGAAGAAGATAGTGGTAAATGGAGTAACGTGACGTACATGCCTTGTACAAGCGAAAACAATTTCATCCCGGAGATACCCGATAAACGTATCGACATTGTGTACCTCTGCTACCCTAACAACCCGACAGGGACAACGCTAACCAAAGCAGAACTGAAGAAATGGGTGGACTATGCACTGGCCAATGATACGCTGATATTGTTTGATGCAGCCTACGAAGCATACATCCGGGAACCAGACGTCCCACACTCCATTTACGAAATCAAAGGAGCCAAAAAATGTGCCATTGAATTCCGAAGCTTCTCAAAGACGGCAGGCTTCACCGGAGTACGTTGCGGATATACCGTAATGCCCAAAGAACTGACGGCAGCCACTCTCGGAGGAGACCGCATCCCTCTGAACCGCCTATGGAATCGCCGGCAATGTACAAAATTCAACGGTACTTCTTATATCACCCAACGGGCTGCTGAAGCGATTTACACCCCGGAAGGAAAAAAACAGATACAAGAGACCATAGATTATTATATGACCAATGCCCATATCATGAAAGAGGGGCTTGAAAGCACCGGACTAAAAGTTTACGGAGGGGTAAATGCTCCCTATCTTTGGGTTAAAACCCCGAACGGAGCAAGTTCGTGGAAGTTCTTCGACCAGCTGCTCTACGAAGCCAACGTAGTAGGTACACCGGGTATAGGCTTTGGCCCAAGCGGAGAAGGATATATCCGCCTCACAGCATTTGGTGAACGCAATGATTGTATCGAAGCTATGAGAAGAATAAAAAACTGGCTGTAAAGTCATTGAAAATTAGAAATTAAAACAATCCCCCACCGTTTTTTTTTCTATGGTACACGGATAAGACGGATGACGACAGATCTGATTTTATTTCTCTCTGATTCCCTCAACTACTGATTCGCATGATTTTTTAATTTACAAAGATAATAATAGCGCGCTACTATATAACAGTTGGACCGTACATCCACAATTTTTCTAATTTAAAGGTAAAAAGACGATGAAAACGACGATTAACAAAAAATTAGGGGGAGTAGCAGTAGCGATAGTTGGAATACTCATTCCAACAACTACAATGGCACAAGACAAATTTGAGGTTTCACTGGGAGCCGACATAGTAAGCAAATACGTATGGCGTGGTTTCGACCAAGGCTCCGGTGCCTCTGTTCAACCTTCTTTAGGGCTGGCCTATAAAGGAGTATCACTGTCGGCATGGGGAAGCACCAGCATCACAGATCTCGAACCAAAAGAATTCGACATCACATTAGGTTACAGCATTGGTGGATTGGGTATTACAGTGACAGACTACTGGTGGTCCGGCGAAAGCGGTAAATATGGCTATTATAAAGACAGCCATTATTTTGAAGGTGCATTGAGTTACCATTTCGGAGAAAAAGTACCGCTGACTCTGTCCGTAGCAACCATGTTTGCCGGAGCAGATAAGAACCCGGAGGACAACCAGAACTTCTCCACTTACTTCAATGCCTCGTATGATATCGCCTGTCCGGGAGACATCACATTGACTCCCTCCATCGGTGTATCAACTAAATCTTATTTATACACAGGTGAGAAGATCAGCGGCCTCACGGATATCTCGCTGAAGGCAGCCAGATCAATCAAAGTAACAGATAGTTTTTCTATCCCAATCTTTGTACAGGCCACCGTATCACCCGCTATGGACAAGACATATCTGGTGTTCGGCATGAGTTTCTAAAAGAAATACAAAACACACTAATTCAAGAAGGTATATGAAAAAGATTGAAGCTATTATCCGTAAAACCAAATTCGAGGAAGTGAAAGATGCGCTTCTGGATGCAGACATTGAGTGGTTCTCCTACTATGACGTAAGAGGTATAGGCAAAGCACGCCAGGGACGTATTTACCGTGGTGTGGTATATGACACAAGCTCTATTGAGCGAATTCTTATTTCGATTGTAGTACGTGACAAGAATGCAGAAAAGACCGTTCAGGCGATTGTCAGATCAGCACAAACCGGAGAGATCGGAGACGGACGTATTTTTGTTATTCCGATAGAAGATGCTATCCGCATCCGCACAGGAGAGCGAGGCGACATTGCTCTCTATAATGCCGAACAGGAACGATAGCACAGCGTGACCGGATTCCTGATACGGACCATTAGAAAATAAAGAAAGTAGTACAATTCAAAGACATCAAAATTATGGATACATATAGAAAGCACAGCATTACAAAGCTGTGGTTGGCCAGTGCTATGCTTTTTGCACTGTGCTTCGCAACAGAAACACTCGCTCAGGATAGAACCCTTGTAAACGCTACAACAGTAACAACTGCCGTAACGGAAACAATCACTACGGCAACAGAAACTCCGGTTACGGAAACTGCACCGGATACAATAGGAGAATTGGCTAACGGACTGAACACCGTATGGATGTTATTGGCGGCAATGCTGGTATTCTTCATGCAACCGGGGTTTGCACTGGTAGAAGCCGGATTCACAAGGGTAAAGAACACCGCCAATATTCTAATGAAGAACTTTGTCGATTTCATGTTCGGTTCGTTACTCTACTGGTTCATCGGTTTCGGACTGATGTTCGGTGCAGGTGGATTCATCGGTATGCCCCACTTCTTCAACTTGTCGTTCTATGAAGGTGGCGGACTCCCTTCAGAGGGTTTTCTGATATTCCAGACTGTATTTTGTGCCACAGCAGCCACCATTGTCTCAGGGGCTATGGCCGAGCGTACTAAATTCTCTATGTACATCGTTTATACCATCTGCATCAGTGTATTGATCTATCCCATTTCAGGACACTGGACCTGGGGAGGAGGTTGGCTCATGAACGGCGAAGAGGGCTCATTTATGATGAACCTGTTCGGCACAACTTTCCATGACTTTGCCGGTTCAACCGTAGTTCACTCCGTCGGAGGCTGGATAGCATTGGTAGGTGCAGCTATTCTCGGTCCGCGCATTGGTAAATACGGAAAAGACGGGAAGTCAAAAGCCATTCCGGGACACAACCTGACGATTGCAGCATTGGGCGTATTTGTCCTGTGGTTCGGTTGGTTCGGTTTTAACCCCGGTTCTCAATTGGCGGCAGCTTCTACCCCCGATCAGATAGCAATTTCCCATGTGTTTCTTACTACGAATCTGGCAGCTTGTGCCGGTGGTTTCTTCGCCCTCGCAGTGAGCTGGTGGAAATACGGGAAACCCTCTTTATCACTTACACTGAACGGTATCCTTGCCGGATTGGTAGGTATCACAGCCGGATGTGATTGTGTATCGGCAGCAGGAGCTGTACTGATTGGTGCCATCTGTGGGGTTGTAATGATATTCTCGGTAGACTTCATCGACAAAGTGCTGAAAATAGACGACCCCGTAGGTGCAAGCTCCGTACATGGTGTTTGTGGTTTCTTAGGCACACTGCTCACCGGATTGTTCTCTACAAGCGAAGGAGTATTCTATACAGGTACTTTCGGATTCTTTGGAGCACAGGTATTTGGAGCAGTCATAGTAGGTTGTTGGGCAGCCGGCATGGGTTTTGTTATCTTCAAGCTGCTCGATAAAGTTCACGGATTACGTGTTCCGGCACGCATCGAAGAAGAAGGTCTCGACATTTACGAGCACGGAGAATCAGCATATAACTAATCTATCATAATTCCATCAATCATAAATCAAAAGATTATGTCAAAACTAAGATTCAGAGTAGTAGAAACAGCTTTCAAGAAAAAAGCGGTAGAAGTGGTTCCTCCTTCGGAACGGCCTTCGGAGTACTTTGCAAAGTACGTATTCAACAAAGAAAAGATGTTCAGATACCTGTCAAGCAAGGTATACAACAAATTGATTGACGTTATTGACAATGGTGCTCCACTGGATCGCAGCATAGCCGATGAAGTAGCTGCCGGAATGAAAAAGTGGGCCAGCGAAATGGGAGTCACTCACTATACCCACTGGTTTGCTCCACTGAACGAAGGTACTGCCGAAAAACATGATGCCTTTATTGAACACGATGGCAAAGGAGGTGTAATGGAAGAATTCTCCGGCAAGTTACTTGTTCAACAGGAGCCGGATGCCTCATCCTTCCCAAACGGAGGAATCCGCAATACCTTCGAAGCGCGTGGATACTCAGCCTGGGACCCTTCCTCACCTGCATTTATTGTAGATGATACATTGTGCATCCCAACTGTATTCATAGCGTATACAGGCGAAGCACTCGACTATAAAGCTCCGTTGCTAAAAGCCCTGAGAGCCGTAGATAAAGCAGCTGTCGATGTATGCCGTTATTTCAACCCGGAGGTAAAGAAGGTAATCGCCTATCTGGGATGGGAACAGGAATATTTCCTGGTAGACGAAGGTCTTTATGCCGCCCGCCCCGATTTGCTGATGACAGGACGTACACTCATGGGGCATGACAGTGCTAAGAATCAGCAGCTGGAAGATCACTACTTCGGTGCCATTCCTACCCGTGTAGCGGCTTTTATGAAAGATCTCGAAATAGAAGCGCTTAAATTGGGTATCCCTGTAAAAACACGCCACAACGAAGTAGCACCCAACCAGTTTGAACTGGCTCCTATCTTTGAAGAATGCAATCTGGCAAATGATCACAACCTGCTCATCATGTCATTAATGCGCAAAATAAGCCGCCGCCACGGTTTCCGGGTATTATTACACGAAAAGCCATTCAAGGGAGTAAATGGTAGCGGCAAACACAACAACTGGTCACTGGGTACAGACACCGGCATTCTGTTAATGGCTCCGGGTAAGACTCCGGAAGACAACCTGCGCTTTGTAACATTCGTTGTGAATACACTAATGGCTGTTTACCACCACAACGGATTGCTGAAAGCATCTATCTCAAGCGCCACAAATGCCCATCGGTTAGGAGCCAACGAAGCACCTCCCGCCATCATCTCTTCTTTCCTGGGCAAACAATTGTCTCAGGTACTGGAACACATCGAAGAGAGCACCAAAGATGATCTGGTAAGTCTCAGTGGCAAACAAGGAATGAAACTTGACATTCCGCAGATCCCGGAATTACTGATTGACAATACAGACCGTAACCGTACCTCACCTTTCGCCTTCACCGGAAACCGTTTTGAGTTTCGTGCCGTTGGCTCGGAAGCCAATTGTGCCAGTGCCATGATTGCCCTGAACTCTGCCATTGCCGCTCAATTGAAGATGTTCAAAAAAGATGTAGATACACTGATAGAAAAAGGCGAACCCAAAGTTTCGGCCATCCTGGAAGTAATTCGTAAATACATCAAAGAGTGTAAAGCCATCCACTTTGACGGCAACGGATACAGTGACGAGTGGAAAGAAGAGGCTAAAAAAAGAGGATTGGACTGTGAAACCAGCGTTCCATTAATCTTCGACAACTATCTGAAACCGGAGACCATTGCCATGTTTGAAGCCACAGGCGTAATGACAAAGAAAGAGCTGGAAGCCCGGAATGAAGTGAAATGGGAAACCTATACCAAGAAAATCCAGATTGAAGCCCGTGTCTTGGGTGACCTGGCAATGAACCACATTATTCCGGTTGCAACGCAGTATCAAACGGATCTGATTGATAATGTGTATAAGATGCGCGCCCTCTTCCCGGAAGAGAAAGCTGCCAGACTATCTGCTAAAAATCTGGAACTGATCGAAGAAATAGCAGATCGTACGGCCTTCATAAAAGAACATGTAGATGCCATGATCGAAGCTCGTAAAGTGGCAAACAAGATTGAAAGCGAACGCGAAAAAGCCATCGCTTATCATGATACCATAGTACCGGCACTGGAAGAGATACGTTACCACATAGACAAACTGGAACTCATCGTTGACAACCAAATGTGGACGCTACCCAAATACCGGGAATTATTATTCATTAGATAGTGATTAGTGATTAGCGATTAGTGATGAGTGATTAGTGCCATGCGGCATATAAGTACAGTATTAATCACTATTCACTAACAACTAATCACTATTCAAACTATTTCTTTTGTTGGTTGTTTTAAGTTTGCAGGGGAGGATTGCCGTGAGGCAGGCCTCTTCTTTTTTTTTACTCTATTATCTTCGCATCCTCAATATCGTCTGATACCGGCTTTCTGGGTTTATTGCGTGTAAACTTAAACCAGTTCACCAATTCAGATATCGCATATATAAGACTACTTACTCCGATAATCATAAATGCCGTATTGCGTGCTCCCGTCGGATTGAAAAGAGCCACAATGCCTGCCAGCAAGATAAGAGAGGGTACCACATAAAACGCACCGGGAACTACCGTCCAGCGGCGAGCCATTGAAAGCGAAGCTATCTGCTGCACACCTCCTAATATAAGGATAAAGCCAAGCAGGAACATCAATACATCGGCAAAGAATCCCGGCATTACCACCAACCAGAGACCGAAAAGCAAACTACCCGTTCCTTCAATCGGAAAACGACGCGAAACACCTTGCTCTGGTTTAGCTGCAAAATAACTGATAATAGAAATAAAACCGGGAATCAGGAATAACACACCAAGAGTAATAACAAGATACTGTACCGCAGCATCCGGCCAAAGCACAAGTACCAGACCAATAATCAATGCACAGACAGTACGGATAAGGGAATAATTCATTGTTTTCATATTTTTCTATATATTTTTAACGGGATACAACCCAATCTTTTTGCGAATATAGGTGTTTCAGTTTACATATTAAAACAACAAACCAGTTTTGTAATAAGTTCATAGCAGAAATGTAACTTTTCTTACATCCTGCTTCCGTACTTTTGCAACGATAAATTTATAGACACTAAAGAGCCACCCTAAGTTATGACAAAGTGTACTAAGATAATAGGGCTTCATTGCCTTGCGCGAACAATGAAGCCCTATTATGTTGTAACTTTGTTATATAACAAAACGATTGTTTTAAAACATTGATAAGTACTACCTCTTACATAGCACTTTCCAATATCTCTTTTGCCACTGTACCTGTTACATTTCCGTTTTCGCCATACTTCACTCCACGGGCATTAAAACGACGTTCTATTTCTTCAATCGTTTCTTTGCCGATCCCCTCTTCACTCAAGCGGGTAGTGAGTCCCAAGGAACGGAAAAACTCTTCGGCACGGCGGATAGCCTCATCAATACGTTCTTCTCTCGTACCGGACGTTATTCCCCACACCCGTTCACCATATTGCAGGATCTTGTCTCCTTTGAACCGACGAAGCACACGCAAGGTAGCCGGATAGACAATGGCCAATGTATGCCCGTGCGTCAATCCGTGAAGAGCTGTCAGTTCATGCCCAATCATATGTGTAGCCCAGTCTTGCGATACTCCCATGGCTACAAAACCATTCAGCCCCATGGTAGCAGAAAGCATAAAATCTGCCATCAACTGGTAGTCATGCTGGTTCTCGCGTATCTGCGGAGCAATCTCTACAAGGGTTTGCAAAATACCTTCTGCCCAGCGGTCCATAAGGCGGCTTTGACCGGGAGTAGTCATATATTGCTCTACTACGTGCACAAATGTATCGGCAATACCGCAGGCTACCTGATGAGGAGGCAAAGTAAACGTCACCTCAGGATCAAGGATAGAAAAAAGCGGATAGTTGGCATAGAAAGGATATTTCTCCTTTGTTTCGTGACGGGAGATTACAGCCCCGTTATTCATTTCTGATCCTGTGGCAGGCAAAGTGAGTACGGTAGAAAGAGGCACGGTATTTGTCACCGGACGTCCGGCAGCCACAAGCTCCCAGGCATCTCCATCATAAAGTAATCCGGCAGCTATCAACTTTGTTCCGTCAATGACGGAACCACCACCTACTGCCAACAGATAGTCAACTTTATGTTCTTTTCCAAGAGCAATGGCTTTACGCAACGTTTCGATAGCCGGGTTGGGTTCAATGCCCCAGAATTCTACTGTAAAATAATCTTTGAGAGCTTCCTTCACTTGGTCGTACACGCCGTTTTTCTTAACGCTTCCACCGCCAAAAGTTATCATAATTCGTTTATCGGACGGAATTTCCTTACTCAATTGAGCAATCATCCCACGCCCCATAATGAGCTTGACAGGATTCTGAAAAATAAAGTTATTCATAGGTTATTACTTCTTTAATAATAAGTGCAAAGATAACAATCCTATTGCGATATAGGAAGAATCTTTATAAAAAGAGATTCATTCAAGACTGTACAGGAATGAATCAAACTCACCACAGAGTTTCACAGAGTTCCACAGAGTTTAAATCTTTATTGAAACGCAGATTAACGCAGATTTTCGCAAAGGGAAACAAATGTATGATAAAGAACTACAGTCTTTTAATCTGTGTCTATCTGTGTTAATCCGCGTTTTATCAGATAAATAGTACTCTGTGGAACTCTGTGCGATTCTGTGGTGAGTTTCATTTCTGATCTATAATGAGTTAAATTCAACTACTGATTCGCATGGTTCATAAACTACTATTCCATCTGTTACCAACTATAATTCCGCTAACTTTTGTCCTCTCTTGTCATTTTGTCAGTCTTTGTCTGCCAAACCAACATCTTTCCAACATCTTTTCGCTTTGGCACAGTTTTCGCAATTTGTTTTTCGTCCTTCCAAAAGGATGATGAATAATATAATTATGTATAACATATAAAACAAAAAAGTAACTATGAACATTAAACCATTAGCAGACAGAGTGCTTATACTCCCTGCACCTGCAGAAGAAAAAACAATTGGCGGTATCATTATTCCTGATACAGCAAAAGAAAAACCTTTGAAAGGTGAAGTTGTGGCAGTAGGTCACGGTACAAAGGACGAAGAGATGGTATTAAAGGTAGGTGACACCGTTCTTTATGGTAAATATGCCGGAACAGAACTTGAAGTGGAAGGTGCAAAATACCTTATCATGCGTCAGAGTGATGTTCTCGCTGTTTTGGGATAATTCATAATTGAAAATTAATAATTTATAATTGATATAGACTTATGGCAAAAGAAATATTATTCAATATCGATGCCCGTGACCAATTGAAAAAAGGTGTCGATGCTTTGGCAAATGCAGTAAAAGTAACTCTTGGCCCGAAAGGACGTAACGTAATTATTGAAAAGAAGTTTGGCGCTCCTCACATCACTAAAGATGGTGTAACAGTGGCTAAAGAAGTAGAACTGGCAGATGCATACCAGAATACGGGTGCACAGTTAGTAAAGGAAGTTGCTTCTAAAACAGGTGATGATGCCGGTGACGGTACAACAACTGCAACTGTTCTTGCTCAGGCTATCGTAGCCGAAGGCTTGAAGAATGTAACTGCCGGTGCAAGCCCGATGGATATCAAACGTGGTATGGATAAGGCTGTTGCCAAAGTGGTTGAGTCTATTAAGAACCAGGCTGAAAAAGTAGGTGACAACTATGACAAGATTGAACAGGTTGCTACTGTTTCTGCCAACAATGACCCGGTTATCGGTAAATTGATTGCTGACGCCATGCGTAAAGTTTCCAAAGATGGTGTGATCACTATCGAAGAGGCTAAGGGTACTGATACTACTATTGGTGTAGTAGAAGGTATGCAATTCGACCGTGGTTATCTGTCTGCTTACTTTGTGACTAACACAGAGAAAATGGAATGTGAGATGGAGAAACCTTACATCCTTATATATGACAAGAAGATCTCTAACCTGAAAGATTTCTTGCCTATCCTTGAACCGGCTGTACAGACAGGCCGTCCTTTGTTGGTGATTGCAGAAGATGTAGATAGCGAAGCACTGACTACTTTGGTTGTGAACCGTCTGCGTTCTCAGTTGAAGATTTGTGCTGTGAAAGCTCCGGGCTTCGGTGATCGTCGTAAAGAGATGCTGGAAGACATTGCTATCCTGACAGGTGGTGTGGTGATCAGCGAAGAAAAAGGGTTGAAACTGGAGCAGGCTACTCTCGAAATGTTGGGTACTGCTGACAAAGTGACTGTTTCTAAAGATAATACAACCATCGTAAACGGTGCTGGTGTAAAAGAAAATATCAAAGAACGTTGCGATCAGATTAAAGCACAGATTGCTGTTACTAAATCAGATTACGATCGCGAGAAACTGCAGGAACGTCTGGCTAAATTGTCAGGTGGTGTAGCAGTTCTTTATGTTGGTGCTGCTTCTGAAGTAGAGATGAAAGAGAAGAAAGACCGTGTAGATGATGCACTTCGTGCAACTCGTGCTGCTATCGAAGAAGGTATCATCCCGGGTGGTGGTGTAGCTT
>ERZ833963.412-NODE-412-length-63764-cov-8.186426_pt1 | contig 63764 bp, 58 predicted proteins | sample MGYA00519693_ERZ833963 | MGnify/ENA primary metagenome ERZ833963 (study PRJEB31850, sample SAMEA3708748) | human gut metagenome | biome: human gut; feature: human-associated habitat; material: faeces | place: China | collected 2014 ...
CGGCAAAAGCCTCTTTGGAACCACCTGCTTAGCAGGTGGTTTTCTCAATACAAAATAATATGTCAGGCTGAAAAATCAGCCTGACATACTGCTTTTATTATACCTATTCGGAAATAATCCTTTTCCTCTTTACAAATACCGCCGCGCCGCTTATACCGCCGCCGATAAAGAACAATGCAATCCACAATACTGTATTGTTCCCGTTCCCTGTCTTCGGGGATTTCGGTTCTTCCGGCAGCTTAGCCGTAACGGTTTCCGCCTTGGCAATTTCCTTCGTTCCCTCGGCATCGCCGTAATACTTACCGCAGCCATCGCAGTACCAATATTCTATATTGCCATCGGCATCTTTAGTAGCTGCCTTTGCGGTTATATGCTTAATGTCGGGGTGAACATTCTTATTTGTTTCACCATATGACTTTTTGCATATTTCGCATACTGCCCTTTGAGTACAGGTCGCCTTTCCGCCAGAACATTTTTCGGTATCGGTGTGTTTACAGCCGTCGTTTGTGCAGCTGCGGGTATGTGTGTTGCCGCCATCCCTGTTCTGCACAAATTCGCCGCAGCTGTGTTCCTTTTCGCCCGCTTTGATCTCGGTGCTACAAATTTTGCAGTTGATTGCGGTGGTGCAATTCCCGTCGTCGTTACCGCTGTGGGTGCCCTCATCAAACACGACGCCGCAGGAGCACACCTTAAAGTGCTTTGTGTTGTTCATCTGCCACTCGCCGCTGTGGGTATGGGCGTCGCCCTGACCCTTAAATACCGGCAATGTCATCCCGGCAGCGGAAATATATTGGCATTTTTCCGCCCAGGGGTGTTCGTCGGCCGCTCTGCCGTTTATCAGCTTTTCAAGCACCTGTCCGTTTGCAAATTCCTGTGCGATTTTTTCCTCCGCCTCGATTCTATGGTTGCCATCGTCTTCTCCCACACCTTTATCGGCTGTTCCGCCGATATAAAAGCAGTTTACAATGTCGGTGTCGATCTCAGCGGCTATACTTCCCTTTATGACCTTTTCTTTTGCGGAAATCTTACCGATATTATAGCAATTTTCAATCCGCCCCGATCTGTTTATCATACCGACAATACCGCCCAAATTAACATTAGAATCATCTGTGGTGCTTGTGAGCTCACCGAGGTTGTAGCAATCGGTAATTTTAACGCTCGAAGCGCATCCCGCAATACCGCCGGCAAGACCGTAGCCGGATTCACCGACAAGTCCGCTTTCTATGGTGCCGAGGTTGTAGCAGCCGTTAATATCCGATAACCAGACACCTCCCGCTATTCCTCCGGCGTAGGCAAATGAGTAACCGGAATAGGCCAATATTTTTCCTTTGTTTACACAGTTTGTGATGGTGCAGTTTTCTTGCGCATAACCGATAATACCGCCCGAACAGACATCGCAAAGATACCAGTCCGACTGGGTTATGGTAACAGAGCTTTGACAATCACTGAAGGTGCTGTTTTTGGCACATCCTACGATACCGCCCTGATACCATACGACGCTAATATATCCCGTTACCGACAGATTTTTTATGGCTACACCGTTTGCATATCCAAACAGTCCAACGCCCTCTCTAACCTTAATATCTTTGTCGATATACACGCCGTAAATCGTGTGTCCCGCGCCGTCGAATGTGCCGCTGTAAGCATTCTGCTTTTCGTTAAATCCGATGGGCTTCCATCTTTCAACCGAATCAGTGCCGTTTTTGGGGGTGAAATTGCCCTGGTCGTCAAAGCTTCCGTCGTTTATAGCAATGTCGTTTTCGAGTACACCGCAGGCTCCGCTGTTTTGGGTCATACCGTCGTCGCCGTTTACGATGTCGCGGAAGGCTTTAAGCTCCTCAAGGTTTGATATGCGATAGGGATCGTCCTTAGTGCCGTTGCCCGAAGGAACACTGCGCCACTGTGCCATCAGCACCGTTACACTTGACGGAACGCTCTCTCCCGGAGCGTAGGTTTTCTGCCCGTCGGTCCAGGCGATAAAATACGCCTTTTCGCTCGGCGGGGTCAGTCCCTCTTTTGCGGGGGCGGTAAAATCGCCGCCGTTTTTAACAATAATATTTATGTTTTCCTGCCCGTCAACCGTGCCGCCCTTAAGATTTAAGGCAACGGCTTTAAGCCCGTCTTTTTCGAGGGCATCGGCGTTTTTAACATCAAGCGCCGGGCGGTAAAATACAGCATCTTCTCTGGCATACGCAGCACCGGTACTGCCGTCAACGGCATTTTTTCCTCTAACCCTTACCAGACCGTCCAGTATATCCTGTCCCCAGGAGTATATCCCCTGCCAGTTTTTGATGTAGCTGTCGGATTTCTTGCAGATCACATCCCACTCGTTGTTCAGCGGAACAATATGTCCAACATTCGTATATCCGGTTGACAGAGTCCGAAGGGTATAATCTATACCGCCGTAAGTATACGCCTTGCCGTATATCAACCCTGAATCAACAAAGTCATTCCAATCAAATGTATTCGACACATTATAGTCGGAAACAAACAGACTATGCGCATAGGAGCGCCAGTCAAGAACGTCATAGTTTTTAAGAGAATAGGCGTCTATGGTTCCCGTGTAGGTAAAGGGAACGTAGTGAAGTCCCGCGTCGGGCAGTTGTTTATTTATGTCGCCGATAATGCTTTCGGCCGACAGGTCAAAGTAATACGTGCCGCCGGGAGCAAGGTCAAACTGTTCATCTGCCTCATCTCTGACGGTCAGGGCAATGTCTGCCGGTTCGCTTGCGTAATCGGTTTTATAATCGCCGTTTAACTGCTCGTGAAACAGCCTCAGAGTATAATCCCCCGCTTCAAGCCCAGCAGGAATGTTCAGTTCAATTGTTGCGTCGAAGCCGTAGCCTTTTAAAATTTGTCCGTAATAAAGCACCTCATTATAGCGATTTAAAAGCATTGCCGAAAGATATTCGTCATTTTTAGCACCCCAGCTTGTAAAGGCAACGGTCACATCTCCGCCTGCCGAAGACACCGAAACACCGCTCGTAAAGGATTTAACCCACCAATCCCTATCGCTGTCAATAAGTGTCAGCTTCCACTCGTTCGGATTGCTAACACTTACGGGGTTAAGCTTTCCAACCTCACCCACTGGCTTTCCGCCCGCGGCGGCAGAGGTAAAAAGCACAGAGCTTGTATCTAAGTTAACAGCGGGACGAACCGCACGAATATAGCTCACGCCGTCGACGCTCACACTGCCGACGTCGATGATCGTTCCGGCATGATTGCGCGTGGCGCCGTTTGGAGAACGGAGCCACCACCTACTGCTGTTTCCGGAGGTATAGATTGCCGAAAGTCCGGGCGCGCCGTTATAATTTCCCACATGGTCTGCAATCTCTTTTGCAGAGGGGAAAAACAGTTTATCGCTTGCAGTAAGGCTGCTCCCGCCCCAGTCAACATAGTACACCTTTTCAGCCGCGTCGGTCTTTGTAATCCCAAGCATAGCGGCTTGTTCGAGTGCCGAAAAGTTTTGGGGTTCTTCTGCAAATTTCTTACACCATTTCTGCGCATCGCTTTTTTGATAGGAGTTGCCGTCGTCTTCATATCTGTTAAAAGCTGTGGTACCGCTGAGCAGCTTTTCCGACAGTAAAAACATTCCGTTTGTCTTTTTGTCGTTTGCTCTGTCTGCGTCAAGCACCCGCCATTTGATAGGCGTGCTGTTATTACCGCTGTCGGTTCCGAAATACACATAGCTTTCAGGGGTATAATAATTGCCCTTGCCCGGTTCTACGGACTTTTTCGGGTCGCTTATTTCGTTTGTGCCAAGCTGTATCGCCCTGCCCGACATAAGCCTTAAGGTCAGGGTGCTTTGCTTTTGGATATTGTATTCACCGAGTGTTCGGCCGTTAACAAACTCTTTTCCGCCAAAAATCAGCTTTTGCCGATCGGCGGGAATACCTGTTTTGTCCTGAATTTTCTGTTTAACATTGTCTGCACTGTCGCCCGACTCAACCTCAAGGGTCAAATTCGCCGCGCCTACAACGGTAAGATCTATGTAGATTTCCATTGCGCTTGCCGCTATGGGTATCATACAGATCGCCATACAAAGTGCCATCAGGATACTGAGTATTCGTTTCTTCATTTCGCGTTACCTCCGTTTTGTATGGATAGGCTCAGTCAAGAGCAATAATGGTTATACTGTACCTACTGTCGTTAAAACTCGTATCTTGGAAGAGCATATTTGTATATTGAAATGTCAAGGTAATATCCTCTTCGGCCTTGTATATTGTGTTATAAGGAATAGAGAGTCTTGCTGTTTGACCGGCTTTCGGCACGATCATATAGGTTTGCGTTTCCTGCACCATTTCGGTGCTGTTGTATCCGTCAATGAGTGCCGCCCCACACGCTTTGTCATCGCTCTTAGCGCTCACCGCAACCGTTCCGCTGAACACCAAGCTGTATGTATGACCTTTGGAAAGGGTGATTTTATTGGTGGAGGAGTTATAGGAAATCAGATCGCCGCTCGCCTTTTTTACAGTGAACGGAAGCGCTGTTCCCCAGCGATACACGCTGCCATTTGCGGCAAAATATCCGGCGCAGGAACCGTCTTTTCCGTCCTTGCCGTCTTTACCGTTCGTACCGTTTATACCGTTTTTGCCATCCGCGCCTTTCAACGCGGATAGATCATACAGATTAAGCCAAACAGCCTCGCCTTTGTACCGCCATTGCAGTTGATTGCCGTTTACCCGAAATTCGGGGGTTCTTCCGTCTTCGCCGTCTGTGCCGTTTTGTCCGGAGGGACCTAATATATCTGCGAGAGCTACAAGGTTTTGCCACTCGCCGCCCTTGTAGCGCCACTGAATATACAAATCGGTCTTTTGAATTTCAATTTCCTTACCGTCTGTACCGTCAATTCCGTTTATACCGTCTTTTCCGTCGGTACCCGCCGCCTTGATTCCGGTATCAATCTCGTCTATCCACCAGTTTCCGTTTTCACCGATAAAGGGTGTTTTACCGTCTTTGCCATCAGAGCCGTTTATTCCGTTCTTACCGTCGGTGCCGTCCTTACCGTCTTTGCCGTCAAGCCCTTTTAACACGGAAAGGTCATATAAATTAAGCCACACGCCGTCGCCCTCATAGCGCCATTGCAATATGTTTTCGTTTACTCGAAATTCCGGCGTTTTTCCGTTTGCTCCGTCCTTATCGTTCTGTCCGGCGGGTCCCTCTATATCGGAAACGGCAACAAGGTTTTGCCAGTCCTCGCCTTCGTAACGCCATTGTATGTATTCTGTTGTTCTTCGTACCTCTATATTTTTGCCATTCTTACCGTCAGTACCGTTTTTACCGTCAAGACCGTCTTTACCGTTAAGACCGTCTTTACCGTTAAGACCGTCTTTACCATCGGAACCATCTTTACCATTAAGACCGTTCTTTCCGTCAACGCCGTCTTTGCCGTCAGTACCGTTTTTACCGTCCAGACCGTTTATTCCGTCCGAACCGTTCGCACCGTTTACCCCGTTCTTACCGTCGGTTCCGTCCTTGCCGTTTTCTCCGGCAGCACCTCTTAGCGAGTCAAGAGCCACAAGATCGCGCCATTCCTCTTCGCCGGCATATTTCCATTGAATCGCCGTGCCGTTGTTTCGCACCTCCGGAAGTACGGCGCTGCTCTTTGCCTCTTTACTGCATCCGGCAGCAAATACAATGCAAAGTACCCAAAGTGCAAGAGTAATACAATAGATTCGTTTTTTCATTTTAAGTTGCCTCCGTTAAGATATTGCGAGCGATATTTATCCGCAAACAGGGCGACACCCTGTTTCAAGACCTCCATTTGAGATTTCAGGTAGTATTCATCCTCAAACATAGCGTAATGTACGCAGGCGCGGACGAATATAAAAATAAGCGGCGTTATAGTTGTATACGGTATGCCGATTTTCGGCTCCAACAGTTTAGCATATGCGGTATAACGCTCGTTTACGCCCTCAAAAAACCTCTTCCCGTACTCCATATACTTAGGCAGCGTATATACTTGATACATAAGCCGATATTTCTTGCCGTGCTTTTTTGCCGTCCAATAAGGTATCTCTTCAATAAAGCGCATAGCGTCCTTTGGGTCGGTCGGGGCTTTTTTCATAAAGTCGTCCTCGACCTTTGTCATACAGTAAGCGGTAGACTCAATAATAAGCTCGTCAAGATTTTTGAAATATGAATATAAATTTGCTTTTGTGCAGCCGCAGGCTTCTGCCAGAGCTTTAATTCCCGTGCCTGTAAGGCCGTTTTCGGCATAGCACCCAAAGCATTTTTCCATTAACTCCTGCTTACGCTCATTGTGCTGTTGTTCCGTTGTTTTCATATGGTTTCTCCTTTTTATGTATACCGACCGTTCGTTTATGTTTAGTATATCATAGAATTACGTTCAATTCAATAGCCTTCGGCTGTTTTTCGTTTGATTTTTTAAAAAATGTGATATACTTAAATAAAATCGGTTATAATTGCGGGGATTACACTTTGAAATTGCTGTTGTTGACGACGAAAAAGCGCTGTACGGGGACTTAGCTGCATATTTTAAAGAGCTGCTTGGAAATTCAGATGAAATAAAAGCCTTTATAAGCGGAGAAGCTTTTTTATCGGATTGGCGGTCGGATCATTTTGATCTGATTGTTCTGGATATTTATATGGATAGGCTTACCGGTATGGAGGTAGCAAGAGAAATCAGAAAGACCGACAATAACGTTAAAATAGCATTCAGCACGTCAAGCAACGAATTCGCAAGCGAAAGCTATGAGGTAAACGCCTGCTATTATCTTCATAAGCCGTTCGGAATTGAAAGGGTTAAGGCAATGCTTGACCGTATTGATATTACGGGGCTTGAAAAAATGCGCGCCGAAAGACTTCCGGACGGTACAAGCGTTGTATTAAGAAATGTAATTTATGCAGACTGCGCCTCGCATTATGTAACGCTGCATAATAAGCATGGCGGCGATACCGTAGTTCGTCTTCCCTTTTCGGTTATAAAAACGTCGCTGTGCGCATACCCGTATTTTTTCAGCCCCACAAAGGGTATTATTATAAATTTTTACGAAGTAACTGCGCAAAGTGACAATACCTTTTGTTTAAGCAACGGAATTACCGTTCCGATCAGCCGCCGCAAATTAAAGGACGCGCAGTATGCCTATTCCTCGTTTTTATTTGAAAAGCTGCGCAACGGAGGCGAAGGATAAATGCCCGATATCAGCAGAATAACGGAAATATCGGTTTATTCGCTGCTTAACTTTTTGCCGTTTCTTTTTTTGGCGTTATACCCTTTTCGCCGCAGTCTGCGCTTCTCAAAAAAGACCACCGCCGTTTTAATTCATTATGTTGTAACGCGCCTTATTTTCGAGCAAAATAAAACGCTTGAGCTGAAAGAAAAAATCATCAGCTTACTATGCAGACGCTACTCTACGACAGCTTAAAGGATAAAATAAACGAGGCGCGCCGTGCAAAGCACGACGTTCGCCATCATATCGCGGTTATGCAGGAATATCTTAACACGGGCAGACTTGACGCATTAAGCGAATACTTAAAACGCTACGGTGAAAGCCTGCCGGACGATTCGCTGATACGCTTTTGCGAAAACACCGCCGCAAACGCCGTGCTGCTTTATTTTGCACAGCAGGCAAAAAGCACCGGTGTCGACTATATTGTAAAGGCATATATACCAAGCGATATTTTTGTTACCGAAACGGATATTTCCGTTATAGTCGGCAATTTGCTTGAAAATGCGCTTGACGCCTGCAAAAATGAAAACAGCGATAATAAAAAAATTGCCGTTAATGCGAGCTTTGAAAACGGAATGCTGTGCATAACCGTAGATAACACCTATACTGGTACGCTTAAATATACCTCTGACGGTAATATCATTTCCACAAAGCATAGCGGCAGCGGCCTCGGAACACAATCCGTAAAGAATATTGCGGCACGTTACTGCGGAATTTGCAGGCTTGAAGCAAAAAACGGTATGTTTTATGCTTCGGTCTTATGCGCGGCAAAACAGGGCTAAGTTTAAAAACAAACGGTTATTAACAAAATTGTTGTAGACATTTTAATCCTTTTGGTATATAATTATTTTCAGTTAATCTCTTTTTGGAGGAATATTAAATGAATTGTTTTAAAAAAGCCATCGCGGCGGTTTCTGTTATGTTAATAGCGCTTACAGCCGCGGCATGCCACCCTAAGGACGAGGTTGCCGTTACGGTAGGTGATGTTAAATTTACATCTGCATACTATATGTGCGCGCTTATAAACGCCGATTCACAGGCTAAGTCTAAGGTAAAAGAAAGCCTTTCGGACGACAAATCTTCAACCGATGTTGATTATTATTCAAAAAAGGTTGACGATAAAGACTTTGTTAAATGGGTTGAGGATACGGCGCTTGAAACCTTAAAGGAAATTGCCGCATATAAAACCCTTTGCAAGGAAAACAAGCTTGAAATACCCGATGATGAAAAAACTCAGGCAGAAACCCATGCCGATTATTATTGGAGCAGCTACGGATATTCCGCATACTTTGAGCCTAACGGAGTAGGTCAAAGCACATACAAGCAATATATGCTTGATTCTTATTATTCAAATTTGTATTTCAAGCATCTTTACGGCGCCGAAGGCACAAAGGCTATTGACAGTGAAACCGTAAAGCAAAAAATGTATGATAATTTTGTTATTGCCGATTTATTGCAGGTAAGCTTTTCAAGCAAAACGGACGACGAAAAAACCCTGCTTAAGGAAAAGGTAAATACATATGCCGATGAGCTTAAGAACGGCAAAAAAACATTTGAAGAGGTTTATAAGGATTATAACAGCACCACCGATGAAACGGATACTTCTTCCGATACGTCAACCGAAGAAAAGCAGCCCAAGGATAAATACGCTTCGGTTTTGGGCGCTAAAGACACCGCCTATGAATCCGACCAGTACGATACTGTTAAGGCAATGGCGACGGGCGAGGTTAAGGTTATCGAGCTTGAAGACAATGCCGGGCTTGTATTGGCGGTAAAGCAGGACATAAGCGCAGACGATTATTATACCGATACTCTTGATTTAACGGTACGCCACCTTATTAAGGACGACGAATACGAAAAAGAAATTAAGGATTACGCTTCAAAGCTTAAAACCGAAACAAATAAGTATGCCGTTAAGCAATTTAAGGTAAAGAAAATAAAAGAGCCTTCCGCTTCGTAAGATTAAACTCAAACGGGACTGAAAAGCATAAGCCTTTCAGTCCCGTTTGTTATATTCTCTTGCAATCGGCGCCCGCCTCCTGCGCAAAATCAAAAAATGAATTATGGCAGGTGAACATTATTATCTGATGGTTTTTAGAATAGCCCTTTAAATATTCAAGCGCTTTTTTTGCTCTGCCGTCGTCATACTGCGCTAACGCGTCGTCAAGAAAAACAGGTATATTATCACTACTTAAGAATATCAGCTCAGAGAGGGCAAGCCTTAAGCTTAAATATGCCTGATCAGCGGTGCCGCTGCTTAAATATGCTATATCCTTTCCGCCGAACACATCGCATTTTTCCGCGGAAATATCAAACGATTTTGAAATTTGCATTCCGCTGTAAGCGCCGCCCGTTATGCCTGCAAATATTTTTCCTGCTTTATTTTCAAGCTCCGAGCCGTAGCTGCGCCTGAGCTCGGCAAAGCTGTCTCTTAATGCCTGCATTGCCATATCCGCTGCGCGGCAAAATTCAGCTTGCCTTTTGCAAACGCTCTCAAGCTCCCCTATTTCCTTTTTAAGCTTGTTAGGGTCGCAGGCGGAATTAAGCCTTGCACTGTCTTCTGCCTTGGCGGCGGCAAACCGCTGTTTGTTTGCATTTATTTGCAGGTTAAGCTTTTCATACTCCGCCTTTACGGCCTCAAAATCGGTTTTACCGTAATTATCGGGAATTGCCGCCAGCTTTTCGCGCGCTTCGTCGTATGAAATATTATTAAGGTCGCGCACCAAGTAATTTAGCCTTTGCTTTATCTGCTTTATCTGCTCGGCCTTTTCGGCAAGAGTATTAAGCTCGGCCTTGATTTCTTCAACGCTTACGGCGGGCTTGTAGCTGCCGTAAAGCTCAAAAAGCGTTTTTTCGGCAGCTTTATAAGCCTGCTCCGATTCGGCTCTTGCTTTTTCACTGTCAAGCAGCAGTTTTCTCTGGTTTTCAAGCGCCGCCGAACCCATATTTATAGATGTATTTACAGCCTCAAGACGTGCTGATAAAATAGATAACTGCTGTAAAACGCCCGATTTATCGCTTTGTAAATTATCAAGCTTAGTTTCATAAGCCTTAATTCGGTTTTCATACTCGGTCAAAGCCCGTTTATCGGCAGGGCGTAAAATAAAGCTTAAAATCAGAAAAGCCGCCGCTAAAGCCGCCGCGATTACGGCAATACCCTGCATTTTAATAATTAAAAATACCAAAGCCGCAAAAAGCGCAATGATAGAAGCTGCGGCAAAGGCCGTGTTAATTCCGTGCTTTTTGCGTTTTACGGCATTTTCGGTTGCCTTTAGGTTTTGAAAATTATTCCTGCTTTCGGTAATTTTGTTTTCAAGCTCTTCCATTTTGCCGTTTAAAGCTGAAATTTCCTTTTCAATGCCTTCCGCCTTTTCTCTGCCGCCCTTATCCTCGACGGTTTCAATGCCGACCGTAAGCCTTTGCACCTCGGCGGTTTTATCGTTTAATTTTTCTGCCGCGGCTTCAAGCTTTGCAAGGCACATCTTAACCTTCCCCACATACATATCGTCTATAACGCCGCCGTCGGAAAGGCAAAACTCCTCTTTCGCTTTGTCAAGCTCCTCTTTAGCCGCAAGCATTTCCTTTAGCTTAGCGGCGTTTCGTATATCCTGCTCGCTGTTAATTATTTTTTTAAGCTCTGCCGCCTTTGCCGCCTGTTTTTCCGTATTTTCGGTTAATTCGGCGGCGTATTCGGTATAATCGCCGTGGGCTTTATAAATTGCTTCCGCGGCATTAAGCTGCTCTTTAAGCCCGTTTAAAAGCTTTATATTTTTATCATATTCGCCTGCTCTGCCGCTTTTAGACATAATTGCAAGCCGCGCCTTTTCAAGGCGCCTGTTAACCGTTTCGTACGAAACCGATTCATCGCCAGACAGCGCTATGTTAGACAGCTTGCCGTTAATTTCACCCTCGGCGGCGGAATCGCTTTCCCCAAAGCCCGATTGCCCGATAAACACGCTGCGTTCAAACGCGCCTACGGAAAGCCCGAACAGCTTAACGCCGATATCCGGCGGAACAACCGCTTTTTCGCCGAGGTCAAGGTCGGTAAGCACCGCCCTGTCGGTCGAATTGGAGCTTTTAAATTCGCGCTCTAAGCGGTAATTTTTGCCTTTTGCTTCAAAATCTATACTTCCCGCCATCGGCGAGCCGTCCCACGGGGCGTATTTTTTCCGCGGATTTTTTGATATTTGCGAAGAACCGCGCTCGGTTCCGTAAAACATCATTTTAATAAACGCCATAACGGTTGATTTGCCGTTCTCATTATCCCCGTATATAACGCTGAAATCACCCGAAAAATCAATTTGCTTATTTTTAAGACCGCCGAATGATACTATATTTATTTTACCTATCTTCATTAAATTCCACCTCGCTTATAAATGCCTTAAGTCCTAATTTAAGCGCTTCTTTCACGGTGTTAATTTGCTCTTCATCGGCACCGTTAAGGCTTTCAAGCATTTTTTTTGCAAAAATCCCTTTAAGCGAAATTTCATTTGCCAATGTATTTATATCGGTAAACGGTTCGGTACGATCCTTTAACTTTACAAAATACAGCCTATCCGACAGCCTTGCGGTAATCTCGCTTAAATTAACCGCTTTTTCCGCCGGTGAATTTCCCGTAAGCTCAATTCTGTATAGATTATCCGCAAAGCCTTCACCGTATTTAAGCTTTATCGCGCTTAACACGGTATCTGCCGCCGCGGCGGGCGTTTCGCAATTGCTTATATCAACGCTTTCGCGTATATGCAGGCGTTTTGCGACAGCCGTAAATTCAAGCTCGCATATGCCTTTGCCTATATTTCCTATGTAAACGCCCTTTTCGCCGCATTCGTCAAAGCCCTGCCCTTCGGGACAGCCGCAATAGGAATAATATGTATCCCCCGCCTTCAATATTTCCGTGCGCTTATGAATGTGGCCTAACGCTATATAATCCATTTTTGAGTTTTTAATAAAATCCTGCGTTACGGCGTTATATTCCGAATTAAGATCGCTTTTTACCTCACCGTGCAGCACCATTAAATTTATATATCCGTCGTCCTGCGGCGTTATCGTAAAGCGCTCCTCGCCGTAAAGGCACACGCTTTCAAAGGAACGGCCGTAAACGCGTAGCTGAAGGTCGTCAAACGCTATAACGCTGTCCTTTATGCCGAGCACATAAAGGTTTTTCGGCAGCTCGTATTTTAAAAACGGCGAACCCGAATTTAACGGGTCATGATTTCCGGCGGCATAAATTACCTTTATATCGGGCACGCTTGCAATTTTTTTAAAAACCGGCTCAATAAAACTGCTTTCTATACTGTTAGAATCAAATAAATCGCCTGCTATTGCTATAACCCGAACGTTATTTTCCGACGCCTTATCTATAATTCTTTCAAAGGTAACAAGCGTTTCGGCACGTCTTGATTCGGCAAGGGTATTTAAAAAGCTTTCCGCCGCGCCTATATGTATATCTGCACAGTGCAGTATTTTAATTTTTTCCACGGGTATCACTCCTGAATACAATTTTAACATTTTATTGTTATTTTATCAAGCAATTTATATTTACAAAATAACGATAAAGTTATATAATCGGTATCGGAAGTGATGAATTTGTATAAAAAACAAAGCTATAACACAAAAGCGCGCAAGTATATACTTGAATACTTAAAGGAGCATAAGGACGTAACCGTAAGCGCGGCAGATATAATTATGCATTTAAAAAGCCTTGATATTACGGTCGATCAGGCTACTGTATACCGCTGTTTAAACCGATTAGTCGGCGATGAAATGCTGCTTAAATTCACGCAAAACGGCGATAAAGCAACCGTGTATCAGTATAAAGAGCCTTGCCGCAGCTGCGACGAGCATATCCACATTAAATGCGTAAAATGCGGAAGACTTATGCATCTTGAATGTGAATTTATGCGCGATATTAAACAGCATCTTGAAACCGAGCACGGCTTTACGCTTATGTGCAGCGGCAGCATACTTTACGGTATATGCGATAAGTGCAAATAACAAATATACATCTTAAAAAATGCATGAAATGCTTAGTAATTATTGAGGCGATATGCTGAAACTCAGCGCAACAACAATATGGAAGCTTACAATCCCCAAAAAGCGGTATAGAGCATTATTCAATGTATCTTGACAAATACCTTAAATCACTGTGCCACGCTTGGGGCGCCGTACCTATTTATTTACTCGGCAGATATTGTCTCGGCGTCCACGACGAGCGTATAGTCGTACCGGCTGTACAGCTTGTCGTCGGTCATTTGAGTATTTAAACAGGCCAAAACGGCATAACAAAAGGAGCAGGCGAAAACCTGCTCCGTACATAAAACCGTATCAAGATAAAAAATCGAGTATTCGTAAAGTTAAATCCCTTATGAATACTCGATATGGTGCGGGTGTTCATAACGGACTTGATTAAAAAGTACTGAAATACCGGCAGAAACACACATATTTTTCATTCGCACATTTGTTTATTTCAAGGTTTGTTCATAAAATAAAATTACAGAAACGAGGAAACAAGATTATGTCAAAATTTATTGAAGAATTCTATTACGGTAACATTGATCCCCAAGCAAGAAGCACAAAGCAGAACAAGACAGTTCAGAAGCAAATGGAAGTTCTAATGCTTAATGAGGAGTTTTTAACCGAAGCTCTCACGGGGGAAAACAAAAAGAAGCTTCTTGATTTCGTTAATGCTTGGAGTATCGTCAACGGAGAATCGAATCTTGATAGCTTTATTATGGGATTTCGATTAGGAGCCAACTTTACATATGATACTTTCGTATCAACCGAAACACCGTTTAAGGATTTGCTGAAGGAGTGAAAGATATGTCAAAGAAGTATTACATAGCTCTTGATGATTACGAGCGAGGAACGATTATCAACTGCCTTAACGAAAAGAGAAACAACCTTATTGCAGACGGCAAATACACCGATGCAGTTGATGAAGTGTTACTCAAAATTATTAACGCAAAACAAAAGAAATTCAAAGTGATTTATAAGGAGTCTTAATTATGGAAAAGCGTATTTACAATGAACAAACGGGTATCAGTTACACTTTGCAAGGCGATTATTACTTGCCTGATCTGAAACTCCCCGACCAAGAAGATAAGCCCATCGGCTTGTGGGGACAGCGACATCTTAGATACATAAAGCAACATAGAAAAATCCTTTACGTCAATCTGTTGACAAGCGGAAAGTTAAGTAAACATCTCGCTGACATTGACAAGCAGGCTGAGGATATACTTTTTCGGCTCGTAAAACAGATGGCAGAACGTGAAGGCGTGACGGAAAAACTCAAGGCAGAAAATCAAATGGAATGGGTTGCTCAGATGAATAACATCCGTGACAGAGCCACGGAAATTGTAAATCACGATATAATTTATACTTAAACGATAACGGCGGCAGAGGGATTACCATCTCTCTGCCGCCGTCTGGATTTTTATTTAAAATTTAGACTTGCTTATTAGAAAACTATGGAGGAAGTTAGAGATTACCATAGAGAAACGCTTCTTTTATGTGTTGATGAGGCAAACAAAAAGGAAGCTCAAATAATTAGGGAACAACAACTGAAAAAAGAAAGAGAAGAACAGCGAAAGAATCAGCATTATGATAATGTTAATAACATTGCTGATACAATCAAATTCTAAAAAGTGTTCGTGTTGCGACAAAATTCTCTTGACAAACGAATGTTCTATCGTGTATACTGAAATATCCTCATAGAGGGAATACAACTGAATATGATGTCCTCGTAGAGGTATAGTTAGGTACAGGTCTGCTATACCGCCGGTGATCTCTTATGAGAAAGCCGTGACTCGCCACCGTGAATTTTTTTGTACTGTTTAAGGTGGAGTTGAGCCGACACAAACAGTATGGTCTTTTGAATTAATTCAAAGCCGTTATGTATGAGCATCTGATTTGAAGCGAGAGCTAAACGCTCCCGTCGATGATTAGTGTTGATACATAACGGCTTTTTATTTTTTCTCGGACTACTTAGCCGAAATATGAATGTGACATATGACCTCAGTTGCACTTTGAAAATTGAATACCCGTTACCGAATGTAGATACTACGCCAAGACCTCTTAAAGAACGAGCGAAAACGACGTGTAGCAAGATGCTATGGGTTAGGAATTAACGGACATTCGGGAGAACGGCAAAGCGCTAATAGGAGTAATTAACCTCGAAAAGGCTCGGAGTAGTTGCACCATCTTAGCGAGCAGACTGTTTGTACTCCTATCGGCGCAAAACAGTACTCGTTAGGGGTATCCCTAAAACCCAATTCTACGAAATCAAACAAAGAAAGGAGATCAAAATCTATGAAACAGTATGAAATCCCAATCGAAAGCAAAAAGAAAAAGTCCGCCCGTATCCCCATAGACAAATTGCACGATTTTGACGGTCATCCGTACAAAGTTATAGACAATGAGGATATGGACAAACTTGTGGAAAGTATTAAATCGCAAGGCATTATCAATCCTCTTATCGTAAAGCAGAAAGATAATACCACCGATGAATACGAAGTAATATCGGGACACCGAAGATTACACGCAAGTAAAAGGGCGGGACTCACAGAAGTACCCGCCTTAATTTATCCCTATACCAAAACTGAAGCGACGATTGCCGTTGTGGATAGCAACCTACACCGAGAACGGATATTACCAAGCGAGAAAGCCTTTGCTTACAAAATGAAAATGGAGGCTTTGAAAGAGCAAGGTAAACGCACCGATTTAACCTCGTCGCAAGTTGCGACAAAGTCGGATACCGCTACCGAGATCGGTAAAGCGGCAAACGAAAGCCGTGACCAAGTGTTTCGGTATATCCGTTTAACCAATCTTATCCCCGAACTGTTACAGCTTGTGGATGAGGAACGAATCGCACTTACTCCTGCTGTGGAACTGTCCTATCTTGTCGAGCAGGAGCAGTACGATTTACTGAGCACTATTGAGAGTGAGGACTGCACTCCGTCACTCTCACAGGCAGTACGGCTAAAGAAATTATCCCAAGCAGGTCAGCTTAATGCGGATAAGATCTTCGCCGTTATGAGCGAAGAAAAGGCAAATCAAAAGGAACGCATCAGTTTTCCTTTTGAAGATGTCCGCCGTTTCTTCCCTAAAAGTTATACCCAAAAAGATGTATATAATGCAATCCTAAAGCTCATTGGCGAAGATTATAAACGCCGTGAGCGAGCAAGAAAAAATCGTGATGAAAGGTAATGAAGTATTATGAAATTTATATGTGGTCTTGCACAACAAGAAAACGAGTATGTGATAAACGGAGTCAAGTATATCGTCGGTTCGTCATTTATGACTTCTAAAGTTAAAAATCATCCGACAATTACCGACCGTTTCAAAAGAATTGTAACAAGTGATTTCGTACCTTTGACGGACGAACCACCACCGAGTAAAATGGCAGTAAAATATGTGTGTTCGACTGCCGGAAAGGAGGACTAAATGCAGTCGAAGAAAAAAGATAACGTCGGCATAACCGCTTTATACTGTCGACTATCCCGTGATGACGGAACGGATAACGATAGTAACTCTATCGTGAATCAAAAGAAACTGTTGCAGAAATATGCAAAGGAACACGGCTTCTCCAACACTCACAGTTATGTGGATGACGGCTATACGGGAACAAACTTTAATCGCCCCGGATTTCAAAAACTGCTTGAGGATATTGAAATGGGATATGTAAGTGTGATTATCGTAAAGGATATGTCCAGACTCGGCAGAGATTATCTGCAAGTGGGATATTACACCGACACCTACTTTCCTGATAGAAATATCCGCTTTATAGCAGTTAATGACTGTGTGGATAGTGCAGACGGCGAAAACGAACTTGCACCTTTTCGTAACGTTATGAACGAAATGTATGCAAGAGATATTAGCCGTAAGGTCAGAAGTTCACACAGGCTTCGTGGCAACGCAGGAGAGCCTTTATCTCAACCGCCCTACGGGTACCTGAAATCGCCAGAAAACAAAAAGAAGTGGATTATAGATCCCGAAGCAGCACAAGTGGTGCAAGATATATTCCGTATGTGCTTGGAGGGTAAAGGTAACGAAACTATCACCCGTATTCTGCAAGAGCGAAAGGTGTTAATCCCGATGGCATATTGGAGAGAAAAGGGTCTTGGCAGAGGCGGTAAGAAAGCACAACCCAATCCGTACAAATGGTGCAAATCCACCATAGCCAAGATACTTGCTCAACAAGAATACTGCGGTGATGTAATCAACTTCAAGACCTATTCAAAGTCATTTAAGAACAAAGCCCGTATTCCTAACCCCGAAGAAAACTGGGCGGTGTTCAAGGATGTTCACGAGCCGATAATAGACCGTGAAACCTTTGAAGCGGTACAGAAGCTCACCAAGAAAACCAAACGCCGAGCGCCGAAAGCGGATAATACACCAAAGAATATGTTTTGTGATTTGCTCTATTGTGCCGATTGTGGTAGCAAGTTGTGGTCGCACGTAAACACCATAAACAAGGATATTCAGTACTTCAGTTGCTCCAACTACAAGGTGGATACAAGAGGAACTTGTGAGTCAAGGCATTATATCCGAGCCGATGCCATAGAACAAGTGGTAATACTTGAACTAAAGCGGATGGCAAGGTTCTTACAGAGCGACGAGGAAGCCTTTGCAGACCTACTTGCTCAAAAGACACAAAAGGATATTATCAACGAGCAAAAAGCTCTGCAAGGCGAACTACAACGCTGTACGGCACGAAACCAAAAGGTTGCCGAGCTTTACGAAAAACTCTATGAGGATAATGTTTCGGGCAAAGTAACGGACGAATGGTTTATGCAGTTGTCCCACAAATACGAAGTGGAGCGTATGGAGCTGAAAACAAAGATTGTATCCTTAAACGAGAGGATAAATAATCTTGGTACAATGCAACAGAACAAAGACCGATTTATCAATGCCATCCGAAGATTTATGGAAATGCAAAAACTGACCGCACCACTTCTTCGGGAACTCATAGACGAGATAACGGTTTATGAAACCGAAGGTGTTGGTAAAAACCGCAGTCAACGGATTATGATCCATTACAAATTCATTGGGTATATTGAAATACCCGAATGCGGAAGTAATTACAAGGCAGACACACGAAAAGGTGTAGCCGTCGAGTATATTACCAAATCCGCATAAAACAAAAGAGCAGGCTTCAAAACCTGCTCCATACATAACGAAGAAACTCGAAATTACAAAAAAATCGAGTGTCCATAACTCAAATCCGTTATGAACACTCGATATGGTCGAGGTGACAGGGCTTGAACCTGCGGCCTCTGCGTCCCGAAAAGGTCGTATTAATATTTTTTTAAGCCATTCGGGCGCGTTTTAACCCTTTCGGCTCGAAATCGCTTACTTTTTAAACCTCTTGTATCCGCCGTTTCCGTATGCTCCGAGCGTAACTGTGGGAAGAAATGTGGTCGTAAAACAAATTAATATTTTCCCCACTGTCAAAGTCATCACAATGTTAGAACCGCAATTTTATGTGGTCGTTCAATTGCGAAATTTTTCATTTCTGCCGTTCTTAGCTTACTATTCTGCAAAATTAAGTAGAAAAAATCACTACACATTAACCAAAGAAAATCGAATTGGTTACTAAAGCACAATGTTATGTTTGATGCAAGTCGACTTGTTAAGTCTTAATTTTTATCTTGACTTTTCATAGCTGGTCTTAGTAAAAATATTTTCAAATTTAAGTATTGGCAAATCTTTTGAATTTCGGAACTGCGACTGCCGAAAGAATAATATTAAACACAGCGAAAACGGCACAGAATACTAACCTTTACATTCGAAAGTCGTTCCATTATATTAAACCTTTTCAGATTAAATCTCTGATTCCCTTATCACCGTAAACACCCTGCCAATCCTTTTCAAAACCGGCAATACCTGCGTCTGTCATGGGGTGGGAGATTAGTCCGCGCATAATTTCGGGGGCTACTGTTACACTATGGCAACCTACAGCTGCACACTTATTTACCTGCTCAACATTTTTAAAGCTTGCGGCTATGACCTTGCAATCAAAACCGAAAATCTCAAACTGGTTTACAATTTCGGCCACCACATTGCATCCGTCTGCACAGATATTATCAAGACGGTTAACATATGGAGCTACAAAATCAGCTCCTGCTTTTGCAGAGATAAGCGCTTGGGCCGGAGTGAAAATGGCTGTCATAAGCACACCTATTCCCTTCGATTTAATAATAGGTGTAGCTTTAAGACCTGCCTCACCAATCGGCACTTTGATATAGAAATTGCCACCAATAGCTTCCTTAAGTGCTACAGCATCCTCAACTATACCCTCAGCGGTTTTTTCAAGTGTCTGAACGCAGAGCATTTTATCGGCTCCAATAATATTTCTTATCTTTTTAATGTGGCTTAAAAACTCTATCTTTTCCTTTGCTATAATAGACGGATTAGTAGTAACACCGTCTATCGGATAGAACTCATTATAATGCTTTATAGCCTCTAAATCAGCAGTATCAAGAACATATAACATAATAAATTACCTCTTACTTTTTTAAATTATATAAATATAAATAGTCCGCAAAAATACTCGCTCATTACTCAATGATTTCAACACCTAAAATTTTGCATAGGTCTTTGATTTTTTCGGTGTTATCACCGTAGGAAATGATATAGTGCTGACACATAACATTATCGGCAAACTTTTCTACATCATTCATAAATATTTCAAGACCGGGTAATTGGGGTGCCGGTTGAGTCCAACCGCATTCTTCCCACTTAGGAGCACGCTTACCTTCGCCTTTAATAAGGTGCATATAATATTTACCGTCAATATATGTTAAGCGGCTCATGGTAAGCTCACCTGTTTTGACCTTCGAAACATTAAGAATACCCTCAGAAAGCTCACCGAATGCGGCAGGCATAACGGTGGCTTGACCCTCTGTAACTTCAGCAGGGACATAATCAGGAACTCCCGCCAATACGCTGTTCTCAAAGAACTCATAAAATTCTAAATATACACCGCACTGACCTGTTAAATACTTAATCATAAGCTGTGTAACATTACCGAGACAATCGTTTTCGGGAATGGTTGAAACCTTTTCTATATCGGAAAGGAGCATAAACACAGGTGCCGGCGGGAAGCCTAACAGCTTCTTCATACCGTCAACATCCTTTAAGGATATTGCGCCGTAGCCGCGCTCGTCTATAAGCTGTTTTACTGCGAGGTAATAGCCGGCGGCGAGCATTTTGCTTTCCTCTTTGGCTGGCTTTAAGAAGTTCCATTTTGACATTTCACTGTCTATAACAGCCTTTTTTTCTTCATCTGTGATTTTATCAAATCTCTGCTTTAATTCAAGCATTTCGAAGGTTTCTATTTCAGTACCTACCACTCTCTTTAAAGAGCCACCCTCATAAAGTGTGCCGTAAAGGTTCATATCGCGGTAACCCGCCATACCAACCTTTGCACTGCGCAGCTTCTTAGCAGCGGCGGCAGCGGTAACAAAGCTTATTACCTTGTCTACACGTGAGGGTAAACCGATGATATCATAAACATACTTGAATTTGTAACCTAAATCGGCAAATGTCTTTCTTAAAGCGGTTGTTCCCGCCTGATCGGCGGTAGTAACGATTCTGTCGTCCTCACGCCAACCGCAAAGTCCCCATAATACCATTGGTAAGTGCTTATACTGCTCTGTGATTTTAACTACTGCATGGGTTGGAATCCAACCGGCTATACAAATAATCATTGCATCAAAATCCTGACCCTTCAAAGCATCAAGCGCCTTAGTAATATCCTTTTCCTCATAATCGTCGGTTACGGGGTAAACAGATATTAAATCAAGACCTTTATCAAGAAGGCTCTTCTCTGCGTCCGCACATTTTTTAACAATCACCTCTTCAGGGGTGTTGACCTCGCCGAAGCCTATAAATGCTGTTTTACTCATAATATTTTCTCCTCCGCTTTTATAAAATTATTAAAACAACCCGAATAATCGTTATCGCTTGGGATATATGTTTTTTTGGTTGCTACCATTTTTGCACATTCTGATATATCACTGTATATTCCTGCTCCCAATCCTGCTAAAAATGCAGAACCGAGACAGGCGGTTTCATTGTTTTCAAGCGTCACGATACGCTTTCCCGTCATATCCGCCTTCATCTGACACCAGAGAGAGCTTGTTGCTCCGCCGCCCATAGAACGAATTTCGTCACATTCTACACCTAAATAATCTAAGGTTTCTTTTAAAAGACAAGCCACAGCTTCTAAAACACTTCTTACAAAATGTGCCCTCGTATGCTCCATAGTAAGACCTAAGAAAGCACCTCTTGCATCTGGGTTGTACTTAGGCATTGTTGAGCCGCATAAGAACGGTAAGAATGTAAGTCCGTCACTGCCCGGGTTCACCTTTTCTGCAATTTCGTCTAACTCTCTAAACGAAAAGTTTTCACATAGATTATTTTTAAACCATTTAAGGGCTATTCCTGCAGTAGGCGTCCAAGAAAGCAGACAATACTTACCGTCAAAATTAATATGGCACGGCACGATACTGTTTGGATTATATTCGGGTGCATTTTTACAAGGAGAGAAAACCACCATTGTAGTACCTGTCATTTCGCTGATAATATTACTGCTGATAACTCCCGCACCTATCGCACCTGCAATCTGGTCGATAGCACCGGTTACTGCCTTAGCACCTTTATACTCGCCTACTACGGTTGCCGATTTTTTGACTTCGGGCAAGCAGGTTCTTGAAATACCTATAAAATCAAGCATTTCATCCCACCAGCATTTATTATGAATATCAAAATAAATTGTTGAGGACTGAAGCGTTTCCTCGGTTACAAAATTGCCCGTAAGTCTGTAAAGTATGTAATCTTCAAGTAAAAACACCTTATTGGTTTTAGCGAAAATTTCAGGCTCGTTCTTTTTAACCCAAAGCAATTTTGCGGCAGGCCAGGTGGCTGTGATCTCAGGCTGACCTGTGACCTCATAAACCTTTTTATTGCCAAAAAAAGCCTTGATTTCCTCTGCTTCGGCGGCGGCTCTGTTATCTAGCCAGACGATAGCATTCCTTAGCGGCTTTCCGTTTTCATCGGCTAAAATCATGGTTTCGCACTGAGTATCAACCGATAAAGCACTGATTTTTATTTCCTCGGTTATTTCTTTATATGCGCTTAAAAACAGTTCAAAATAATCCTCAGCAGGAAATTCCACTGTATCACCCGAAACTATAAGGGTATAATCCTTTGTTGCGGATTTTATCATTTTCCCTGTTTCATCAAATACAGCCGCTTTAAGGGAGGTTGTGCCTATGTCGGCACCCAATAAATATTTCATTTCTTATCACCGTTCATCATAAGCCTTACGGACAGCCGCCATCATTTCCTCTGCCATAGCGGCGGGGTCTTCAGCTTTGCAAATACCGCTGCTTGAGCCCGAACCGTCAGCTCCCGCCATAATAATGTTATAGCAGTCCTGTCCGCAGCTGATACCTGCACTCGGCAGCACCATAATTTCAGGGTTAACGCTTTTTACAAGCTCAATACATGCATCAACATACTCTCGGCCAACTGAAATGCCCGTGCCGATAAGCTCCGAAGGCTCTGCTACTACTATATTGGGATTCATTTTTGCAACCGCCTTGATTTCTTCTTCCGTATCGGCACAAACTATTGTTGCAAGTCCCACTTCATCTGCTCTCTCAATGGCTTTTTTAATTTCATCAAGAGTCAGCTTGCATTCGGCATGGTTAAGCATTACACCAACTGCACCTGTAGCCTTAACTGCTTCGGGTAAAATTGTTCCCATTCCTCTGCCGACAGGAATTGAATCCATGTGCTGAGAATATACGTGAATTCTGTCAGATGTATTTTCTGCAATAAGCCTTAAATCGGTTGTCTGCACATCGGCAATAACATCCATATCATACTTCTCTGCATATGTATCAATTTTTTTCATTAACTCCAAAAGTTTATCGCCGTAAAGGTACGCTTTCGGTCCGAACTCGAAAAACGGTGTAGAAATTTTATAGTTCTTAACCATTATTTATTCAACCTTTCTCCGACTGCACCGCCGGGATGAATTAAAGCAAACTGCTCTTTTTTGTAATCGGTTTCTTCCATAACAGCACATATAAGTGCGTCAAACAAAGCGATAGTTGCGATATAGCTTGAGGTCGCCTGCATATTATATTTATCACTTTCCTTTTCAATGTGCATAGGAAGAACTATATCTGACTGTTTTGCAATAGGTGAATCCATATTTTCGGTAACGCCGATTACAGTAGCACCTTTTTTAATCGATACATCTAAAACAGGCAATAATTCTGCAGTTTTTCCTCCTCTTGAAACCAAAACAACAACATTCCCTTTCTGCACGGCACCAAGACCCCCGTGCATTGCTTCGCAGGGCGGTAAAAATTGGGCGGGACGCTCAATACAGCAAAGTGTATGAGCAAATTTCTTTGCGGCTATTCCCGAGGAACCGCTTGCGCAGGTTATTATTTTGTCGCATTTTGATAAAGCCTCGGTTGCCTTCTGAAAGGCTACCCAATCCATTTTATCTAAAACATCTTTAACAGCGGTTGCTTCTATTTCGAGGGACTGTCTTGCCATTTCAATTGATTTTCTCATTCTTTTTTCCTCTTAATTTTGATAATTTTATCGTCTGCTCAAAACCTGTACTTTACAGTCAGTTACGCCAATACCGTTTTAACTCCGCAGTCTTTGAGCTCTTCTAAAATAATTTCTGATGCCGAAGCATTTGTTACAAGACAGCCGATATCCTTTACATCGGCAAATTTTTTAAGTGCCGCTCTGCCGATTTTTGTATAATCAAGCGCCGCTATTGTAGACTTCGAATGATCTATCATTTTTCGGCTGATTGCTGCCTCTTGGTCGTAATAGGTTGATATGCCGCCGTTAACATCTATACCGTCTGCCGACATAATAATTTTATCTGCATAATATTCATCAAGTTGTTTAAGCGTCGAGGCTCCGTAAACAAACTGATATTCAAAGTCGACCTCTCCGCCGAGCAGAACAATTCTGAAATTCTTATATTTTGCACCTTCAAGAACCAAAACAATCGAATTAGTTATAATGGTGATATTATTTTTATTTGTCAGTTTGCGCATTACCGCAAGCGGTGTTGTTCCGGCGTTCATCATAACCGCCTGATTATCTTGAATCATATCGGCGATTTTTGCGGCAATTTTGTCCTTTTCCTCCTTATTGGTGTTAGAGCGCTGTCTCAAACTCATATTATAATAAGGCTCATATGTACTGACAGCTCCCCCGTGAACACGGGAGAGCATACCTTTACCTTCGAGTTCGGACAAATCATTCCTGATACACACCTCTGAAACCTCAAAAATCCGGCTTAATTCATTTACACGAACTTCGCCTTGATTATTAAGCATATCAAGTATTTTTTGATGTCTTTCCTGAAGTGATAACATATTCCTACCTCATAAAAAATCATAATTATTTAAATAATTTTAGATAGATAATTATAATCAGATATTATCTTTTTTGCTGTAAATCATAGTGAACGTCGTATGCTTTTTCTTCATCAGTGAACTTATGACGTGTATCGATAACTTCGCCGTTATTCCACTTACGATCGCCCACATCCTCAGTAGTACCCATTACGGTAACATTAACCTGTCTGCGGCGGGCGATCACATGATCCCAGTCAATAAAGTAAATATGTGCGAATAATCCACCGTCAACCTCACCGTCTTTTATGGTTAAGGTTTCGCTTCTGCCGAAGAATACAGAACGTAAATGTCCGTCAGTGTTCATACTTGAATAGTCGCCGGGCTCATTTACCCACCTACCGTACTGAGCGTGGATAGGACCGGGGTGGCGATACTGATGCTCCTCTGCGAAGTCAGGTATCATCTTACGCATAATATCTAATAAATCATGCTGTAAATATTCTAAATCAAAAGAATCAATATCATGTGAACACTCCTGAACCATTACAGAGCAGGTTGTATGGTGAGAAACAACGCTAACAGTTCCGTTAACAATGCCGGAAGCAGCAACAATTTCTTTAACCTCTTTTGAGATATCATGAAAAGTGGGTATCCAACCTCTTGACTGTAATTCGATTTCCTTTTGAAAAACTTTAAATTCCATTTCGATTTTCCTTTCGTTTTTTTGTTTTGATTATACATCTTAAAAATAGCTTTGTTAATATAGAAAATATATTGTTATATTTTCAAATAATCAGTTATTAAAAATTCAATTTAATTTCTTACGTTTATAATATTTCTGTCAATCCAATAACACTACAAATAAATGCCGTAATCTTTTTCAAATAAAAGGATTTTTTCCCTGCTGCCTTTACTATTTGTTCAAGTAATTCTGTATTTTTTAACCGAGGGTTTATTCTTTATCTGACGGCTCGCCGTCAACTCCGCCCTTGCTCGGATACAACCAAACAACAGACGGCGGTTTGGAGATAAATCCCGATAAAAGAACAGAGTAAATCTCACATTCTTTATGTATTTGTACGGTTATTCCACACAACAGATTGTCGAAGCGTTTATTGCTCTTAAAAGGCTTAATACAAGGACAATACCACTTTGTGGACCTCTACGTCTATTGTGCAGAAACTCTGCAACGAGAGGCATTGCGGAGATGTATTCACTCGCAAAACCTATAAAGGCTTGAAAAAAGAAATCCCGTGTGCTGTCAAGGGTAAAATGGACGGGAAAGCTGCATTGTAGCTTCCCCTCTCAATTTACCATCTTGTATTTTATGCCATTTTGCGTTTAGCCGAAACTTAAAAAGAGACCTACCGAAAAGATCATCACTATGAATATTTTTATTAAAACTTCATTTTTTAACGCGCGTACGTTTTTCGATATGCCTGAAAACGATCTGCATCCGGATTGTCGGAAGGATATGCGATATCCGCATCGCTAATCTTCGGAACGATATTACCATTACCGCAAACCGGGTTCACCGATCAGTATGCAGCTTATATCATTTACATTTGTTCCTGTTGGTCCGGTAATAATCAAACCTCCGCACTTTTTAAGCGCATCGTATGAATCATTGTTATCTAAAACCGATTTGACAGAAACGCCTCGGATTTCAAGTAATCCGACAGTTTTTCCGTCTACAATACCTCCCGCAGCATCGGTAGGACCGTCTGTCCCGTCAGAACCTAATGAAAAAATTAAAACGTTATCAAGTCCCGCTATTTTTTCGGCAGCGGCAAGCACAAGCTCTTGATTGCGGCCGCCCTTTCCGTTACCTGTCAGCTTAACTACCGTCTCACCGCCCGCAATAATCGCCAGCTGTTTTTTCTTTTCGGCATAATACCTTGCAACAGAGGCCAAAAAACTTCCCGCTTCCCTTGCCTGACAGCTAAGTGAATCAGTTAATATAATTGTCTCATAGCCCAACTCCCTGCATTTTTCTGCTGCAGCAAGGCATAATTCACTGACAGAACCCGAAATAGTATACGAAGCATTAGGTAACTGCTTCGGAGTTTCGTTTTTCAGCAATTCCCGTGCCTGTTCGGAAAGCTTTATTTTATACCTGTCGATAATTTCGGCGGCTCGTACAGAGTCAGACGGATCAGGGCATGTAGGTCCTGACGCAATCATATCCGGAATATCGCCCAAAACATCGGATAGCATAATTGAATACACCCTTGCGGGCAAGCATTTCAGAGCAAATTTTCCGCCCTTAACAGCCGACAGCCTTTTCCTAATCGTATTTATTTCAACAATATCCGCTCCCGAGCCCAATAGCTGAGATGTAATGTTTGTCATTTCACTTAACGGTACCAACGGAACTTCAAACAATGCAGAAGCGCCGCCGGATATCAGTGCAAGCACCAAATCGTCCCTGTCCAGATTTTCGATCATTTCAAGAGCTCTTTTACCGGCCAAGCAGGAATTTTCATCAGGAATGGGATGTCCGGCTTCAATAATCTCATAGCCCTGAATTTTTCCTCCGGAGTGTCCGTATTTGGTGACTATCAGCCCCGCATCAGGGGTTATATTCAATTTGCTTAATGCATACGCCATCTGCCAACCCGCTTTCCCGATAGAAAAAACAATAAGCCTTCCTTTATATTCGGGCATATCCTTTATTCCCTCGGCAACCGCACTGTCCGGCATTACCGCCTTGATTGAAGCGATTATTATTTTATTTGCGTCCTCATGAAGCTTATCCTTCATTTCCTCGGATTTATCTTTGATGTTGAAGCGTGTAGTGTACATCGTCGGCTTTTTCTCCATCTATAAACTTTGTTAATGTATCAATCCCGGATGACGATACTGATGCTCGTTTTTAAAATCGGGTACTATTTCACGCATAATATTCAGTAAATCATACTGTTAAAATTCAAAACCAAACGAATCGATATCATGTAAGCACTCCTGAATTATAACCGAGCAGGTTGTATGATATGAAGCTATACAGCAAGTACTATTAACCACACCAGAGACCTTAACAATTTCCAATATCTCTTTGGAAATATCATATAACGTCGGAATCCAACCTCTTGACTGTACATAAAGTTCCTTTTTATGAACTGTCATTTCCATAATTCAAATCCTCCGTTTTTTCATTCTGAGTATCTCATCATAAGAGCGCATATAATTGCATCAAAAAGCGCAACGGACATCGCAAAGCTTGATGTCGCCTACTCGACGGTCGTGACCACATGAACAGCCGCTCCGTTTCCTCCGCACAGCCCCCAAAGAATCATAGGAACGTTTTTGAAGGCGTCCTCGGTGGGGATCAAGGCATAGATCGGAATCCATACTGCCACACATAGAATCAGAACGTCTAAAGAAGAACAGGATAGCCGTTCAATAGCTTCGTCAGAGCCGTGCCGATCAATATCGTCCGTCACCAGTTCGCCGTATGTAACCTCTATGCCATTGTGCGCCAACCGTTCCTTTGCGTCGTTAACATTTGATATAAGCAGTTCTATCGGGGTATTGACCTCGCCGAAGCCGATAAATCCGATTTTCATTTTATCCATATTGCTTACTTGTTATTTGAAAAATCAAATAATTTCCAGATAGTCCCTATCGGGTAAAGGCGGCAGCTTTTCACTCGGCAGGGTCTGATACCAATATGCCACGGAGGCAATATCGTCCTGCAACGGCAAATAACGCTTACCGTTTCGCCAGCCGAGAGCCTGAATAGTAACCTTAAGATCCCTTTTAAACCGTATCGGATCCATTATATGCCATCTATACATACCAAACCTGAATTGACTTAAATAAAGCTTATCCGGAACGATTACCTGATTAAGTCCCGAATATGGCGTTGTGAACCGTACATATTCATCATGTGTTTCGGGATTTTCAAAATCATACGAGCCGCAGAAGTAATCCTCGGTTCCCGTTCCGCATATCGTCGGAAATGAAGAGTCGCCGTCAATATAAAATTTTATTTCTCCTTCTCCCCACCATCCGTTATTGTTTGTTCCCCAAGCCATATATGTGCCGACATAATGACCTTGACCCTTAACATTATCCAAAATGGTATAAACCTCACCATATGGCAACGGATTAACCCTCCTGAAGCTTGCGTGGAAATAAGCGCAATCCTCGGGGATCTCGGTCAATGTATAATTAATTTGATAAAAAAGCGTGGTGCGTTCATCAGAAATATTTGTCATTGTAATTTTGCATTTTCTCCGAAAAGGCATTTCCCAATAGCAATTAAAAGCACTTCCCGGATTAACGCATACGGGGATAGAAGAGACCTGAGAAAATGTTCCCCAGCCCGAGGCAAAGAAATCTCCGACTGGCACTTCAACAGACGGCTCACCGCGATCCTCCCAATAAAAACGGATTATATTCTGACGCCAAACGCCGCGCATCGTCATCCATATCTGTTGAATGGCGCCGGGTCCGTCAATTTCAGCCAATGTAACAGTCTCGCCCGGCTGAATAAAAATATAAGGGGATATTTTCCAACCTTGTCCCAGATCTCTTGCACAGTCTTTTGCAAGACCGTCTAAGGACATTGCGCCCTTACCCTTTTCGCCCGTAACATTTTCGGGCGATATGGATCGGGTTTCCGCATTTGACAAACGAGAAAGATTACCTAAATTCATTCCTAAACCGTTAAACATTTTATTCCTCACATAACAATTATTTGCAAGACAATAATATACACATATACATATTCTAGTGTCTTGCTTAGTCTTAGAATAAGTAAATAAAATCATGTTTTTATCAACACTGTCGAACTTGGAATAAGCCTCTTATATTCCAATAAAAAAAAATTATTGTACAATTATTGCTTTTTTTCATCGTGTGTTATATAATGATTACAGTAGGTCGAAACGGTGCTTAATTGCACTGCTCCAATACCGAATCTTTGCTTTAACCATACCCGTTTTGAAAATCATTGTAAAATAAAGTACCGGAGAATTTCAGTGCTCTCAGATTCGAGGAAAGAATATGACAAATAAAAACTATCTCTCCCCTTATTTAAGGCTGGCAAAAGATCAAACCATTAACGCACCGTGGGTTATACACGAAAGAGTAATTTTCGACTATGAAATCCTACTTTTAAAGCAGGGAGAATTGCTGGTTACCGTAGAAAACACCACATACACCGGCCGTCCGGGGGATATTTTTTTCTTCCGTCCGGGTCAGCCTCATTCCATTCGTAGCATAGGCTCAGGACCGGTACGGCAGCCGCATGTTCACTTTGATTTTTTTTACGAAGAAAACAGCCCGGATGTAAAAATATCCTTTATGAACCGCGATAAAATGAGTCCGAACGAGCTTGCTCTAATACGAAGGGACGATTCTGAAATTTTCGGAATAAACATTCCTTCAAAAATAGTTTTACGCAATACAGACCATTTTGAAATAATGCTTTTTAATCTTATAAATGAGTATAAGTCAAAGCTTCCCTTTTACGAAATCAAAACCAAAAGTCTACTTTTGGGTCTAATCACATACCTTATACGCGAGCTGTACTGGCGAACAAATACCGATACCTTTTCAATACTTGACAATTTAAAAGATATAAAGATGTTTTTGGATGATAACAGCAATCGGGTCGTGACCCTTGAAGAATTGGAAAAACGGTTCAACCTCAGCAAGTATCACCTTGTTAAAATTTTTAAAAAGGCTTTCAGCTATTCGCCGATTCAATATCATCAGATAATCCGTATTCAGAAAGCAAAGGAAATGATTCAATACAGCAATAAAAGCTTAACACAAATTGCCGAGGAGCTGGGCTTTACGAGTATCAATGCCTTCAGCCGCGCCTTCAAAAATACCGATGGAGTTTATCCATCCTATTATCGCAGAAATTCTTAATTGCGCGAATATTTAAAAGCACGGAAAAATGAGAAAATCAGCAAAATATGAATCGGTAAGCCCAACGTTCCTATAACGGGATACGCATAAGCTATAATATTTGAAAAACCCCATAAGCTGAGAATAAACGCAACAGTCAGGCAAAAACCCGCAACAACATAATATTTGTTTTTAAACCGCAATTTCAGTTTTTTGCAGATCAGCAACGTACTTGTTAACAGGCTGTTAAAACACGAGAGCGAAGTTGAAAAGCACCCGAAAAGAATACACAGTCCGAAAAACATATGCAAATACGGTGAAACATACGACGCCGCATAAAGCATGGGCATATCCGACGAGAACGCGGCGCTTCCCAGCTTTACTATGGTGAAATACTGCATAATTACCGTTGCACCTATCACGACCGAACCGATAGTACTGCAAATTACCGCGCTTTTGGCTGAATTCAATTCCCTTCCGATTGAAAAAAGAACGCCGAACAATGCCAACAGATTATAAGAAACATATTCGAGCATCGACCATATTGCCTTTACGGTTTGTTCTTCCCTTTCATATACAGGTTCATGTACCGGCTCGTTTGAAGTAAGAACATATATGCAGACGAAGCATATACAACCGATGAAAATATACATAACAGGCGTAATCATTTTTATGACAAGCCGCATATTTTTAACAAACAAAGCTACAGCCAGCAACACGGTTAATACAAAATTGCCAAGCCATACGGGTATTCCGAACAGCCTGTGCATAAGCGACCCTGTTGCCGTAATAGGCAGTACCACACCCAAAACCATTACAAGAAAAATAACCGAATTAACAAACTCCTCGACATATTTATGCTTATCCGGGATGAATATGCTACAAGCTCCGGATAATGCCTTTTTCCTCGATGTAAGAATAAATATCAGGGATACCGAAAAAAGTATTATCGGGACGGCTGATAATGTAACCAGTCCAAACCTCCCATAGCGGACAAAGAAGATCCGTATTTCCTGCCCGGAGGAATACCCGACTCCGCTTAGCGCTGCAATATAAAGAATGCAGGCATTCAACGTTTTATTTGGTTTTTGCATATTCCAGTAATCTACCCTTTCCCGTTACGCGCAAAACAGCCTTATACATTATTTTTCTTCCTTAATAATTTTCCGGAGTGTGAGCCTGTATATTTCCCGTTACAAACGGCCATTTCTCCCGCAACAAACACATAACCTATGCCATCGGGTGAGCGCTTGGGGTTTTCGTAGGTTGCATTATCTTTAAGCTTTTCAAGGTTAAAGATCACAAAATCCGAATCATATCCTTTTAAGATAAGCCCTTTTCCTTTTATTGAAAATTTTTCTGCGGGGAATGATGTCATCTTACGGATCGCCTGTTCCAGCGATAAAATCTTTTCATCGCGGGCATATTTTGTGAGAATACGGATATTTGTGCCGAACATTCGCGGATGGCACAGACCATTATTAACATAGGTTGAATCAGATGCCACAAAGCTGTTATTCCATTTCAAAATGGATTTTATATCCTCTTCACACAAAAAATCAAAAATAAAACCGAGCTTACCATTGTTTTCACAAAACAGATCTAATCCGCATTCCGTAGCTTCCATTCCTCTTTCTGCGGCAATTTCGGCTATCGTTCTTCCCTCAAGCTCCTTATGTTCAGGATTAACCGTGGTTGCAATCCTGACATTTTCCCATCCGGTCGAATAGATCATCGAATCCCACAATTCCTGACGGCTTTCCATTTCCTCCCGGATTTTCGCTCTTATCTCGGGAGTTTGCACCCTTTTGATAGCTTCCTCTATACCGCCCTCCAACGCCCACGGCGGCATAAGATAAGGAAATTCGGAAAAGCACGCCGTATAAGGATAGACATCGCAAGTGATTTGAAGACCATGCGAGCGCGCATCATCTATAAGCTCCATAGCCCGGTAAATATTGCTGTTCCAGTTGTTTTTACCTGCGGCTTTAAAATGACTGATTTCAACTGAAACTCCGGTTTTTTCGGCAATAGTTATCATTTCGTTTACAGAACGCAACAAGCTATCGCCCTCACCGCGCATATGTACTGCCATCACGGTTTTGTATTTCGCCAATAACTCGCTTATCTCCAATAGCTCATTGTTCGTATAAAAATTGTCGGGTGTGTATGTCAATCCCATACTGAAGCCCATAGCTCCGCTTTCCAGTGCCTCAGCAATATATTTTTTGACCTCCTGCATTTCCGATTTGCTCATTGCGGTTTTTTTAAAGCCCTTTACCGCCATTCTGACCGTTCCGCTGCCGACAAGCGAGCCGACATTTCCAGCCAAAGGAAGCCTTTCAATTCGGTCAAGATATTCGCCGAAGGTGTGCCAATTTCCTTCGTTTGCCCACTCACCGAGCGAAGGCTCCGCATAGCTTTGAAGCAAGTGCTTGGTAGCGTCACAAAGGGGTGCGGCGGAAAAACCACAATTTCCAACAATTTGGGTGGTTACGCCCTGTTGTAATTTTGAAAGGCACGATGGATCATATGTAAGCAATATATCGTTGTGCGTGTGTACATCTATAAACCCCGGGCACAGCATAGCTCCTTTAGCGTCAATAACCTTTTTCGCCTGCGGCGGATCGAATGAACCTACCGCAACAAACCTTCCGTCTTTAACGGCAACATTTCCGTAATACCACGGATTTCCCGTTCCGTTAATTATTTTAGCGTGCAGAATTAATAAGTCAACCAATTAATATACACTCTTTTCCTTTATCAAATAGCTCTGAGCAAAACCACGTCGGGTCAAATCCCTATATTGGGTATCCATTTTACCCGGATACCCAATAATTTTGTATACTTTAAACCACGAGCTTTTTATAAAATAGAATCCCTGCAACCGTAACGGAGGATAAAAGCAAAGCCAAAACAGCGTAATTAACATTTGTATTTTCGCCCGTCCCCGGGATACCGGAATAATCCGTGGCATATACTGAAACCTCCATAAGCTGAACTGCGTCCTCGTCTAAATCCTGCGTGCCATCCTCAAACAGCAAGCGCAGATATCTGCCGGACACTCCGTCTAAGCTGTAGGTATATATATCTTCCTGTGATTTTGGAATATCGGAATAAATAGCAGGAACAGAATCAGATTTTGAAATTACGGTCTGCCATTCTGTGCCGTTGTTGCTGACCTGAATAGTAACCGTTTTCGGAACAAAGCGATACCGGGTATTGCCGTTCCCGAGATCTACGCGTCGATATTCAACACGAATTTCCGCCAATTCCTGAGCCTTATCAAGGTCTATCTGCCACCAAGAGTTAATGCTTTGACCTATAGCGGTTGACCAGAAATTCTGATCGGTATCTTTAATTCCTATGCTGTCGTTAACTTTATTGGAGCCTAAATTAACATCAAGCTCCGAGGAAGCCTTTGTAGTCATACCTTTGGAAATCATTTTAATACTTACGGCATCAATCGGAACCTTTACCGTATTCGAAACCTCGCCATCCTCATTCTTGGCAACAATATAAATTTCCTTTGCTCCCGAGCCGGAAAGGTTGGAGATCTCTAATGTATTAGCGCCCTTAATAATTGCCGTTCCGGCGCCCGATGTGTCTACGGTCGGCTCATTCGCCCCGGCTACCGCAACCGCATAATAAACCGTACCCGGCATATTCGATGTAAATTTGACAACTGCTTTTTTAAGCGACTGCCTTGTTGCAGAAACACCCGTAAGGCTAAGAGCCCCGGTCACCTCCGGCTTTGCTCCGCCGGTTCCGTAAACCATAACCTCGGTAAGCTGAACGCCTCTGATGCCGTCGTCCGAGCTGCCGTTTGCCAGAACACGCACATAACGGGCACTAACGCCGTTTAACGCATATGTGCGAAGCCCTAAATCACTTTGTGTTGTATAGCTCCACGAGACCGGAACGTTATCCGAGCGAACAACAATGTTTTTCCACTCATCGGCAAGCTTTTCCTTAACCTGAATTGTAATATACTTAGGTACGGCTCTGAAACGATCTATTGTGTCGGTAACAGCCTCGCGTTTATATGAAATAACTGCGTCATCCAATTCGCATAATGCGCCTAAATCAATGCTGAGCCATTCCTCAACCTGATCCATTTCTGCTTTATAAGCGTCTCCCTCATATGTATATGCCTTGATTCCCGAACTCCAACCGCTGGCTTTCGAAAGAACGCCGTCTATAGCTTTATCTGCCGTCCAGCCTTCCTCCGCACAGCTTGAGGCTTCTGCGGTCTTGTTCAGTGTCAAATTAACGCGCTGAGAGCCATATCCGTTAACCTCTATTTCTGAAATCTGTACTATTCCGTCGGAGTCTCCGCCGTCCTCAAACAGTACTCGCACATACCGCGCTGTTGTATTATCCGGCAATTTATATTGATAGTCGAACACCGTTGTTGCGGCAACATCCGCCCAATCAGCCGGGATATTGTTTGATTTGCTTACCACTGTTTTCCAATCGCCGTCGTTGCCGGTATTGCTCACCTGCACGGTAACATTTTGGGGAGTATAAAATGTTCTGTATATTCCGTTCCCGATGTTTACCCGGCGGTAATCTATTTTCAGGTTATCAATGGTCTGCGGTGTAAGCAGGTCTATTTTAAGCCATGAGCCCACGTCTTTACCAGCATTAACTCCCCAAAAGCTTTGATCGTCCTCAAGCGTTTTTACTCCGTCCGTCACACGCTCGGGACCGTAGTACTTTCCGCCGTCATAGTCGGTGGCCATAGAATCGGATGCCGTTACCGGCATTCCGAGCGCAAGATTGGTTAATTCACCCTCATCGGCAGCTGCAACTGTGTAAGCAGCCAATGATCCGAGGATCACTCCTGCGGAAATCAGGACAGCCAAGACCCTTTTTTTCGTTCGTTCAAGTACTTTTTTCATAAAATCCCACTCCTTTTTTAATTATAAAATATTCTGCATAGAAGCTGAAGCATTAACTCTGTGCGGACAATTACTGTTTTATTGTCACAAAGAAATCCGCGCCCACCTTACAATCCGATGACGCTTCCGACTTTTCATCGGTACAAACAATCTTAACGGTATGCTCTCCGTCCTTAAGTCCGGTAATGCGGAGCATCTCATGCTGATAAAGCAATATGGAATTGTATCCGTCTGTTTCGCCATAAAGCTCTCCGTCTATATATATTTGGGCTATACCCTTATCCGATCCTGCCGAATCGTACCATTTTACACCTGTTCCGTTAAAGGTAAAGCTTATCGCCGCTCCTTTTTCATTCATTACCGTCCGGCTTCGTCCGTAAGCTCCTGCGTCGTGTTCCTCGGTACAACTGCCCTTTGTCACAATATTATCCGATCCGGCAACGCAATCATAAACCTCCGTCGTTCCGCTTTTCATTATCTCATTGATCAACGCCGTCGTTTCCTTTACTAACTGTGCGCCGCCCGCAGATCCTACCTGTGAGCTTGCCGCACCGTAAGCACCTCCCTCCTCTGCAAACTTACTGGGCAGATACAGGCAATCTCCGGCATAATTATACGGATTAGACGACAACTGCCCTATCCATGTTACCTCCGCCGTGCTTTCCGCTTTGATTGCAAGCCCGTAATCCAAATATAACTCAAACGGGTTATTCACCAGAACCGTCTTTCCGAGTCTCAGCGCGTGCAATTCCACCGAAAGCTTGCTTCCTCCGTACTGCAATGTGCGCTCCACCTTTATTTCCTTTACGAGGTGCTCGGTAACAAGCTTTTTCTCTCGCTTTTCTTTTGCTACGCCGTTCTTTATATACTTTTCTATCTCGTCTGATATAATATCTCCGTATTTGTCACGGTTCGCAAAGCCCATCTGTGAGCCGATTGAACCCTTCTCGGTATTATACGGCGACATATCTCCCGCCGCACTTATAATCGGCAATATGTACAGCTCGGGAAATCTTTCCCTTATTCTTCCGGTTATATCCGCGCTGATCTCCGTTTCTGTTTCACAGCTCTGAAATGGGAATGTCGGATTCAGCATTACGCCCTTCAGCTCGTCTCCCTGATAACAGTAAAGCAGATTTAAATGGTGATCGTTACCGGAGATAAACTCAACAAATGTGCTGAGATTGGGGTCTCCGTACATAGTATCCTTACCGTTATTGAAACGGGCTATTCGGCACCATCCTGTTTCGGATTGACCGACTATGCTTGAAACCGCGCCGGACTTACGGTCATTCCACGCAGATATTACTGCGTCTCCGACCTTACTTACCATCCACTTCTGGTAATCGTCGCCGCTCATTGCAACATTGCCGGGAGGTGGGAAATACTCCGATATGTACGACCACGGTCCGGTATGCGTATGCGTAGCAAAGCACAGTATATCGGTCGTATCCTTAAAGCCCTCCATTTTGCCGTCTGTGTATTCCCGAACGGCCTCGATCAATCCCCAACTGTCAACTATAATATTATCTACTGATACTATTACCGCCTGCATTGTCGAGTCATCAGATTCCATTGCCACGGCAGTAGCATACAGCGGATCTTTTACGCTTGTTGCTACCCTCTCATAATTCTGACCCCTCAGTTGAATAGGCGTTTCCGGAGTGATATCTACCTTGCCGAATCCTATTCTCAGTCCCGTTGCCCCCGATTGAGACGAGCTGTCGTTTTTCCCGTCGCTTTCTGCCAACGATCCGTTTGTGCTGTTGCAGCCTGACAAAATCAACAGGTTAATTACCAAAACAAGCACAGTTATAATCCTAATCGGTTTATATGACTTCATTTTTAAACCCATACAGCGTAATCTCCCGTATTCAAACAAAGAAATCTGCCGTTTCCTTTCTTTATAATGATAGAGATGCTCCTATTCCCATAGAGAGTTTATTTCCGTCACTGTTTCCTCAACCAGCATATTTCCGCCCTCATACCCGACTGTTCCTGAAAACACCGCCGCGCCGTAGGAGCCGACCTTAATGGCGCTTTCCGTCGGCAAGTAAACTCCGTCAGCGCCGCACAACTGAATTAAAAATGTCTGATTGGCCTTTGAGCGTGCTTTTATCCGCTGCCCGTATTCTATAAACAGTTCAAACGAGTTGCTGGCAAATACAGCGTCGCCCAGGCGGATTACGTGCATTTCCATATCAAAAGCAGAAACCGTTTCCTGCATTTTCGCGCGCTCAAGAATACTTTCGCTGTTCAGAATATCAAACAGCGGCGGATCGCTTTCTCCATTGATTTCCTCTCGGCGCTTTGTTGCCCATTCTATCTCGGCTTCGCTCACACGCCTGATCGGTAAATCAATATTTTTAACCGTATGCTTTAATACCGGGCTTTTCTGTATATTCCTCAGACACTTATACTCGCGGCAAACTGCATCCGCTAAGCGGTCACCCAATTCCTCAACGCCTTCAAATTCGAACATTGCGCTTTCATTTTTTCGGCGAATCAAATCACGCGGAGACTGATCTCCGGCTGCGCTTATCTGCGGAAGAACAAAGACATTCTTACCTAATCTTTCTTTTATTTTTCTCCTTGCCGCTCCGATGTAATCAGCGGAAATCAGCTTCTTTAATTCCACCACCTGTGACGGGCAGGCAACATTTACAATTACCCCCGTAAGATTATCCTCCGCATTGAAAAAATACATCAGTTCCACGCCGTGATCGCATCCTGCCTCAATTTTGTCAAAGCCATCAGTATCGGTACGTCCGTACATTGCCGCGCCTCCGTTTTTGTATAAAACACGGCGGCAGTAGCCTATAGCTGCATGTCCCAACGCTGTACCAATCTTTGCCGGTTTTCTCAATAACCATGCGCTGCAAACAGCATCAGCCAGCTTTTCGGCAAGAAAATCAAAATAAGCAGTCGGAGAGCAAAAGTCATTTTCGGGTACCTTCTCCCATTCATGCCAGTTACATTCGTCAAATTCGGGTTTCATATCACAGTCCGAATAATACGGAGCCGTATGCGTGTGAATTGAATTTATTAAAATACTCTCCGGTGAAATTTCGATTTGTTTTGTAGCAACAAGCTCTCTCACCTTGAGCAGTAACGGGCGGCGGATAACAATCAGATCACAGGCAACCATAATCACCTGAACATTGCCTTTTTGCAATGCAAGGGCGGTTGCATATATCGGATCATGCACGCCCTCCGATATCCGTTCATAATTTTGTCCCTGAAGCGAAACACGTTTACACGGCGTTATATCCGTGCTCGCCCAGCCTGCGAGCAAATAATCGTACATATTAATCTCCATTCTGCCGCTAAATCATCAGTGTAAATAGGATATGAAATCTCCATTAACGGTCGATGGAGATTATACCGGCATATTCCACGGTTGCCTTTTTGTAAACAAACGGCGAGCAGAACACCGTCCCTATATTGTGTTTAGCGTGATTTTTCAAGCTGATCACCTTTATACCGCCGAAACATCCATATATTACAATAATGCAATTCGAAAAGCCGAAATGTCTCTTTCACGCTTGTCTTAAGTCTACTGCTTTTGAATCAGGTAATAAATTGACTCGTGCATATTTCCTATTTCAAATTCCAATATTCCGTTATTATATTCAGACGGTATGATCCCCGTAAGATAACCCTCATCATCTACCGACCAAATTCTCATCGGTGAAACGTCAGTTTTTAACTTGATTTTTGCCTTAATAACCTCGCATTCGACCGGGGCTTTCCCCGAATCGAGCAGAGAAGTATGATCAGGGCTGAATACGCTTCCGGAATTATCAGCGCGTCCGACTGCTGTCAGAAGGATATTAGCGGAGTGTGAAATTTCTTTATCCGTGAGGCTACTCAACGATATTGTGGCAAAATCGCTGTCCGCTTCTATTGTAAGACCGCTAAGCTCTATACTGCTCTGCTTACCGATCATACCGTAAACCGCCTTTGTCCTTTGCGTATCAATAGTTCCGTATTTCTTTTTCCAGTTTCTAAACAGCTCTCCCGTATCCGAGGTCACGCATCCGTCCTCAAGCTCCTGATTAGGCTTATCCCACGGAACAATTTCGTCCTGGACTGCCGCAACCCCATCTGTTAAAAAGCCGAATTTGCTCTTTTCGCAGGAAAGCGGTATAGCCGGAATTTCCGAATAAGGCTTCATTCCCATCTCCTTATTCTTAAGATCTCCGAGTTGTGCCGCAACCCTATGCTCACTTTCGGATATGTCGCCTCTCCGGAACATTAATGCTGCCGCATAAAACAAACCGTACTTCGCAGGATCGTTGTATGTATCGAATATTCCGCGATAGAAGGAATTTCCTATAACAATATCTCTACCAATTTTTCCTGTAACCGATTCGTTTTCATTGGTGCCGTATCTGTATGTATGGATAGCAAACCCAGACCATCCCTGCATAGCGCCTACCGCCGACAGAAAAAGCGGCGATTCCGCACGCCATTCATAAGGCCACGGCTCATCCCATTCGGAAACAAAAAACGGACGGTCAAGTGCTCTTGAAAGCGATAAAACATCAATAAATGTATTCGGTTCAGAGGTCATCATTCGGTTTGAAAATTTCCTCTGATCTCCGAAATTCGGAGCCCAATATGTATGAGAATCCGTAAAATCGGTAACCAGCTGAACCGCAAACAAATCGGGTGTATTCGCCCAGTTTGTTCCTGTAATTGGAATACGCACACCGATATCGCGCAAGCATGACATCATATCCCTGTAATAAGAAACGGTGATCTCCTTAAAAAACTCAAGAATATTATCGTCTGGCTCTTCAAAATCGATGCTTTGACTCAAAAGGTCGATGCCGCGCTCCTTCGCCCAGCATCTATAACGGTTTTCCAAATCTGTACGGTAAGGCTCACAAACGATTTTGAAAAGCTTAGGGTGAAAAAGATCGTTCTCGTTCAATATCTCGGTAAGCACAATAGCCGGCTCATCTTTATACCTAAGCTTTGTGTAAGGATTTTCGTGAGTCCATAACTGTCTTGCAAATTCTTTTTGCAATTCTATAAGCATCGGATCGAAATTTGCATAAGGTTTAGCCGAATCCAATACCTTCTCCGAACAATGCATACCGTCGCCGGTTTTAAAGCGCCTGTATGTAAGCATATCCATATAAATGTATATACCCTGCCGTTTCAGAGAATAGATTAAATAATCAAGACGGTCAAGAGACTTCGCGTCCAATGTCCGCGTATTCTCCAAAAATCTGCCGCGCGTACTCTGAAACAAATTGGGAAGCGACCACTCGGCATCCATTTGATGAAAACGTACCAAATTAATACCGGTTTGCGCCAAACGCTCAGCCACCATTTCACTGTGCTTATGCGTCGGGAAATTTGCTCCGCTGTTAAAGTTCACTCCGAAAAATCTTGCTTCCGTGCCGTCCTCAAAGGCGAAGTGATCCCCATCAACCTTTAAGAAACCGTGTTTGCCTGCAGGCTTTTCTTCGCTATAAAGAAACGAAAGATCTATCGGCATATTATCCCATGCAAGATTATAGGGCACATATTTTTTACCGTCTCTGTAATATGCTTTCATATTAATCTCCATTCCTCCGCTAAAGCGTCAAGTGTAAATAGGTAATGAAATCTCCGAAAAGCGGCATGACGGAGATTATAAACATTTTATCTGGCATTCCATTTTTTGAAGGCTTCGCGTTTAATTGATATGGCCTCCTCAACACCCATTTTCTTCATTTGATAACGGAAGTTTTCCCAATCGCTGGTAAAGTTAAGCTGACCGCATATGAATTGCTGATAACAGGTAGTGACATATTTATCAACATCCGCCATTATCTGCGCCACCTTATCGCTGTCCTTTGAAGAAAGAATAATATTTGGCTGATCCGGAATATAGTATTTTTCGAGATTTTTCATTACCTCCGGTAAAGGATCTTCAACAGTCTGCGCCCAAGACATAATATCCATGAAGTTTATAAAGTTTACTTGATCCATTCCATAATGACGGCGTCCGTTAACGGGATCGTTATTATCATATTTCATAATTTTATCAGTGAATTTTTTGTTTCCGTCTGAGTCTACAGTATATGTATCGCCCTTTATTCCCCAATTCATCAGCTCGATGCCCTCATCGGTACACATATAATTGACCGTTTTTACGATTCTGTCGGCATACTTGGAATTTGATGAAATTGCATAGTATCCGCTCAGAGGGCTTCTGCGCGATGTAATGCCCTGACCGAATTCAGAGGAAAGCGGGTAAAGCGGCACATAGCTAAGCCCCGGATTATCCTCGTTGCCCTCCATCCAACCGGGAACGCCGTCCTGCCAGCAGTTAAATACACCGAGATTACCGGACTCCATTTTAGTGAAAGCGTCATCGTTTGAAAGTGCGTAATATTCTTTGTCGATCAAACCCTCGGAATAGCATTTATTAAGGAACATAAGAGCAGCCTTTACCCTGTCGCCGTGTTCGTAAGGAACATACAAATATTCATTGTCAATATATAACCACCTTGTGCTGTAGCTTGTTCCGAATGCGTTAAAAATCGGCATTTCGAGCGATGTGGCATATCCGGCGCCGAGGGGTATAACATTATTACCGAGACTCTTGAACGCTTTGAGGCAATTATATAATTCATCAGTAGTGGTCGGAACGCTTAATTTGCATTGGTCCAAAAACTTTTTATTGATTATATACATGGTATTAAGACCCGATGTATCTATTCGGGGTAAAAACCATATATTTCCATCATTATCCTTCAGATTTTTATCCATACCTTCAATTTTGTCAATGCACTTTTTCAGGCTTTTTCCGCAGGTATCGATCAATTCGTTCAATCTTGTAAAAACACCGTCGCCGAAATAATTGCTCACCAAATCAGGCGAAACAACATTGACAAAATCAGGCATTCTTCCCGAAAAAATAAGTGTATTAAGCTTTGTTGTGTAATCGGCGCTTGGAACAACCTGAAATTCAAAATTGACCTTTGTCCTTTTGGAAAGCTCTTTTAAAATTAACTGATCTCCGCTGATCGGCTCGGAAACATAATCGTTAGTCAGAACCGTGACGGTTATTTCCTTGTCGTTACTGAAATCCAGCTCGGCATCCTTAATCGCTTCGCCGCCGGAGATACCGGACGATTGTGAATCGGTATCCTTATCCGATTTGCAGGAAGCAAGGGTCGCCGCCGCAAGCAATACAGCCATAAAGCAACAAAAAAAACGCTTATAAAACTTCATAAATATTCCTCCTGAATTTTTATATTAACTCAGCCCTTTATAGAGCCGAGCATTACACCCTTAACAAAATACTTCTGGATAAAGGGATAAACCACAAGCAACGGCAACACCGTTACCACAACAATGGCGGCTCTGAAGCCTCCAGGCGTCAGCGACGGCATACCCTGCTGAGCGGCCAGACCCTGATTTAACGTAGCATCGTTTTGCGTAATTAGAAGATCTCTTATAACCAACTGCAACGGAAATTTATTTTTATCGTCCAGATAAATCAAGCCGCTGAAGAAATCGTTCCACTGTCCGGCGGCATAGAATAATGTGATCGTCGCAATTACCGGCTTAGACATAGGCACAAAAATCCGAAACAGAATTACAAAATCATTTGCACCGTCCAATTTGGCGGATTCCTCTATTGCCGACGGTATCTGCTGCATATAAGTACGCATAACTATCAAATTATACTGGCTCACCGCAAATGGGATTATCAATGCTAATCTTGTGTTAAGAAGACCCAGATTTTTTATAAGCATATACGAGGGGATCATGCCGCCGCCGAACATCATAGTAAACGCTATCAAAAACATTATGAAATCGCGACCGAAGTAGTTTTTCCGTGAAAGCGCGTATGCCCCTAATATTGTAAGTATCATTGAGTATAATGTGCCGAACACGGTATAAAACACGGAATTTAAAAATGCCCTGGGCAAAAATTCATGCTTTAGAACCAATTTATAATTATCAAAATTAAAGCCCACCGGTATTATGTAAACCTCGTTGTTCAATACCGCCTCTCTGCTGCTGAAGGAAAGCGCCAACACATATAAAATTGGATAGGCAACAATAATAAAAAACAGCAACATGAAAAGATATATCAATCCATCAAAAACAATATCAAACGGTCCGCGTTTATTAAGGCCGGAACGTTTCAACATTCAATATACAGTCCTTTCGTATTTTTGATCATAATCAGAAAATTCCAGTATCCGAAAACTTTTTGCTGATTTTATTTGAAACAATTATTAAAATAAACCCTATCAATGATTGCAACAGTCCCACCGCAGTTGCAAAGCCGAAATCCGCATTTTGAAGACCGCGTTCATAAACAAATAACTGTATTACATCCGAAACATCCTTCGTAAGTCCGTTTTGTAATAACATAATCTTTTGCCACCCCACATTCAATATTGATCCGAGCCGCAAAATGAGCATGACGGATATCGTAGGGGTAATGCTCGGTAGAGTAACGTACCATATTTTTCGAATCCTGCCTGCACCGTCTACCGCAGCCGCGTCATAAAGACCCTGATCTATTCCGGATATAGCAGAAATATATATAATAGCGGAAAACCCGACTCCCTGCCAAAGATCCGACAAAATATAAATTGTATCAAACCAATTTGGATCGGACAAAAAGCTTATGCGTTCTCCTTCCAACGCCTCTATTACTCGGTTGATAATTCCGGTATCTACCGACAAAAACTGCTTTACCAGAGATACCACAACAACAAGAGAAATAAAATTCGGCAAATACGAAATGGTTTGTACCGTTTTTTTGAAGCTCTTTGCACGCATTTCGTTGAGCAGTAGCGCGAAAATTATCGGCGCGGGAAAACCGATTAAAATTGATTTTATACTGAGACGGAGGGTATTTGACAGCAACGACCAAAAGTAATATGATCCGAACAATTTCTTAAAATTATCGAATCCGACCCATTCGCTTCCGAATATTCCTTTAAAAGGATTATAATTTTCAAACGCCATTAAAATTCCGCCCATGGGAATATAATGAAATATTATAAAATTCAATACAACCGGCAACAGCATCAGGTATAAATACCGATTCATATAGAGATTCTTTTTTATTGCTTTTCTTTTTTCCGGTTTATTCCCTGATCTTGCCATATTAACCCTCCGCTTTATTATAATAGTTATTGCAAGTCGAGTAGAGCTTAGTCGCACTGTTTCGTCATCAAATCTTTGATTTGGCTATACCAATTTCGATAAATTTTGAGTAGCCGACTTACTCGAAATGTTTATAAACGTTACGACATTCAACAATTATTATGACAAAAATCGGCCAAATGTTTTATTTGCAAATCATACAAACTTTATTTTATATAAGAATAACATAACAATTTCTTTTTTTCAATATCATTTATAGCCGCTTTATTAACAATTATTGTTGAACTCCAAAATCTTGAATTATTATCGGCTTTCATAATCATAACCAATTTGTTCGTAATATTTGCATAATATATATATAAAAATCATTACAAAAAATCGAATAGCCGAGTTTTTTTAAAAAATTCGACTATTCGATTAATTAGATATTTATCATAAATTATCAAATTGTATTGTTCATTTTCCTGCGATCAACAGCTAAGTATGACCGTTTTTAAAAATGATGGATTTTTGCTTTATAAGATCGAAAACAATAGGCTTAAAAATTATTTTTCGTTTTCACGAAGCTGGCCCAAAGTCCCTCCCGGATGACGAAGCACATAATCTTGAGGAGTTAAATTGCATTTAGTCTGAAGAATAACCGAGAGTAGTTGCAAACAGATTGTTTCGGCTAAAATGGAGGTCCTGGGGGCACGGTTCAGGGGTCCTCCCTCGTTATCGGTATGAGCCGGGAGATGTACGTCCGAGTAGGTCGCCAACCACGAATCGGGATTCCCCGTCACGGCGATAAGCCTTCCGCCGTTATTGCGGATAGCTATTGCCGTACTTTTCATTTCGGCTGTTTCTCCGCTGTTAGATATGCAAATTACAACATCTCCCTTATTCAACTGACCGCACGAGCCGTGTACGGCCTCGGTACCGTGCAGAAAGTATGCCGGCGTTCCGGTAGAGGATATTAAGGAAGCTATATATCCGGCAATATGGGCGGGCTTACCGATTCCCGTTATATGAAGTCGGCCGCCATTGGCTTCGCTGTCACAAATCAACCGTGCCGCTTTTTCATATAACGAAATATCCGCACTGTCAATAAATTTTTCTGTTTCATCCTTTACGGCTTTTAAAAAAATATCTGTTTCTTTCATTTCATATCAACGCTCCTTCAAAATAATAGATCCTTTAAATCTTTGCTTATTGCTCCGTGTTTTTCCATCAATGCTTTTACTTCGTTAATTGTGGGCAGGCTCGGCTGCGCTCCGATCCGCGAAACCGTCAGCGCCGCCGTATAGTTTGAAAACATTAACGCATCCTTCGGCTTTAAACCGGCGCACACTGCTACGCAAAACGCTGCCACAAAGCTGTCTCCCGCCGCCGTCGGATCTGCCGCATTGATATCATCAACGCAGGGACTGTGAATAAATACATCCCTATTTTTCATAACAGCACCTGCACTGCCTAATGTGATCAATACATTTTCAATGCCCATTTTATTAATAATATCCGCCGCGGTCTCTGCTTCTTGTATGCTACCTATTTTTATACCCGTCATAAGCGCCGCTTCATGCTCATTAGGCGATATATATGCAAGGCACTTGAGCAACTCTTCCGGAATTTGTGTGAACGGAGCCGAATTGAGCATTACCGGAACATTTGCAGAATAAGCGTAACGCGCGACCTCACAATTTATTTCCATTGGTATTTCAAGCTGCAGGATAACCAGATCATACTTTGAAATCTCATTTTTCAAAAATGCGACATCTTCAACCTTTATTTTCATATTGGCTCCCGGAACTACGCAAATTCTGTTAACCGTATGTTCAGCTGCCGTTTCGAGCTGAACATTGCCCACCGCACTGGGCGCTTCATCCGTACGCATCACATATTTTACTGACACTCCGGACTCTTTCAGCGATTCAATCAAGTCCTTTCCGAAGCCGTCGTTTCCGACCTTGCCGACCATTGTGACCTCTGCACCCAACTTCGCCGCCTGCACCGCCTGATTTGCACCCTTTCCTCCGGGCGCGGTACTGAACGAATGACCTATTACCGTTTCTCCGCTTTGAGGAAACCGTTCGGTTCCGACAATTAAATCCATCACACAGCTTCCGACTACTAAAATGCGAGGTGTTGTTTTCATTTACAGCACTCCTTTCCGATCAATTCACATTATACCATAGTATTTACACTATTTTCTCGTACTTTTTAATTATTATATAGACAAATCTTTCAATTAATTGTATACTGATATATAACAACGAAAGGAGATGCTGCTTTGAAAGCTTTTCATGAAATACGTCGGTACCAATCCGGATTTAAGGTTTTTTACTGTAAATACAGAAACATGAGCTTTTCGACGCATTGGCACAGCGAGATTGAGCTGATATATGTGCGTGATGGCAAAGCTGCCATCACGATAGGTGAAACGGAATACGCAGCCGAAAGCGGAGATTTGTTAATCTGTGCGAGCGAGGACGTACATTACAGTGACTCCTACCTTATGGACAATCTTTTGGAATTTATTTTATTTGACCCAAAGGTGATTTCATTCGATTCTTACGATAACAGAACGAAAAGCTGTCTTTTATCTGCCGAACGTTTGAAATCAATCGGTCTTGACTCTTTAACCGAAAAAGTATTTGATACGGTCTCAGCGGAAATGAAATTGCAGCGATCCCGATACCGCGAAATTGTTCGGAATCTGATAGGAGTGCTTTGGTTTTCTTTGCAGCGCTTCTGCATAACCGGCACCGAAGCCCCTGTATGCGATCATTCCGCAGTCAAAGCGTCAGAACATATTAAAGAAGTTTTAAAATTTATTGACGAGAACTATTCGGAGGTTATCACATTAAAAGATGCCGCCCTTGTTTTAAATCTGAGTCCATGTTATTTTTCAACCCTGTTCAAAAAGTATACCGGAACTACCTTTCAGAATTACCTCGAATACATACGGATTGAAAAGGCTGCAAATATGCTTAACGGTAACCCCTCACTTCGCATTATAGACATTTCTTTTCAATGTGGGTACAATAATGTGCGAAGCTTTAACCGGGCATTTAAAAAAATCACCTCTGTCACTCCCACAGAATGGCGTAACAGCACATCTCTAGATCAAAAGCATGTTTTAATATCACGTTCCTATTCTTGCAATACCAATGTCGAAAACGATTCTGTTGTAGTTCAAAACAACCTAAAACCGCTTGCCGATTTGTAAGCAAACCCGTTTCCGTTCTTAATGTCCTTACTACTGCTTGATTTGGAGAAAGACTGCACATACAGACTTACAGGATACGTACCTATTGTTCAAAGATCACCTTCTTTCCGTTGGACACGATTTAGTGCATCGAAGTGGGAATATAGTTGGGATTATTGGAATTGCAGATTGATCCCGGGTTTAATGGCTTAATAACAGGAATTATGCCTTTTCAAAAGTTTTTTTATCTATGATCGCCGGATGGGTATCGGTAGCGCAGTACACATCTTCCTCGCCGCGGTTCTTGAATTGCCTGAACGGTACAGTTGTGTCACGGTAGGTTTTCTGATATTTACTGTCACTGATATATTTCTCATTAGAGAGCATATATGAAATCTTGGTTAATTTCCATTTATCCTTGCCGTTTTTGGTTGGAATACCACGCCGAGACAGTTCCCGGGCAATCTCTTGGGTTAACATCCCACCAAGGTACATTTAGAATATCCACCTTGTACCGTTTCATCTGACACCAGCAAATGTATATGGTCTGGACAAGCTTCTGCTTCTATTATCTCTACTATCTCTACTCCTTTCCATTCACATAGTTTTCTCAGTATTTGTCCTATGTCGACTTTTATCTTTCCGTAGATTACTTGCCTTTAGTAGTTCTCTAAGACTTGAACAACCTTATTGCACTACCTTGGAGAATTTTTTGTTGTGTAAATTTTGACACTCACACGCATAGCGGGTGGTTATTTGGTTTGCACTTCGCGCAAACGTGTCTAAAGGCATAAACTCGGGGATAACATCTGAAGGGGATTTTGGTTTGTACCAAAATATGAGAGCCTTTTTATAGAGAATATAATACTATGCCTTAACCAAAGAAAAAAAGCCGATTTACTTCCCGTAAATCTTCTGTAATTCGCGGCGTTCTAATTCTTCCCATATCAATTCCTGCGACACCTTATATCTGCTGATGCCGTAGCCTGTTCTGTCGCGGATAATAATATTCTTCGGTAGCTGACTTAAAATCTTCTTGCTGAAGGTAGTGCCGCCAAAAAATGCGTCAAAGGAAACTACAGGCAGAACCACCCAATCGCTGTCGTCCGGCTTGTGCGCAAGATAATAGGCTACAAGATAGGATACCTTTTCTTGCAGATGCTCGGGAACGGCGGCGGAAATTTTATCAGATATATCCTTTGGAAGTTGCTCGGGATAAACCTTCAGCTCTCCCAATTCCAAAGTGTCGGCAATCATATCATCAAAACGTACAATCCACGCGCCTTTGGTATTCTCTGAAAAGATAGGGATTTGAAATTGAATTACCTTGTTTCGCCACTCGCGGTCAAATCCGTTTTTAATGCTTACTGCATTTTCGTGTGCAGATTTACTTGTTTTATCGGGGTTATTTAAAATATAATCTGCAACACCGTGAACATGTCGGTAAAACCAACCTTGTCCGTCCTTAGTCACAAGCTCGGGAAATTCACCGTGCAGCTCACGAAAATCACTTTTATACTGCCACTCTTCACGGGTGGCATTTTCTTTTTTATCGGGAATACTGCACCAAGCAGATAAAGCCTTGCGGGCACGGTCTGTATTCGGTTCTCTGCCGCCGTACATATAACCCCGTGCAATAATGCTGAAAATTCGCGGGAGTCCCTCAAAATCGAGAATTGTGGCAAAGGCAATCCTGCCCAGATATGAATAGTCCTGCTTATTTACCGATGAATATACAGGAACACCCGTATAAGATAAAAATTCCTCTTTTTCGTTAAGCACGGCTCTTCCCCTTTTTCAAAACATTCTCTTCAACATAATCGCAAAGCACATCCCACATAAATTTGCGGTTGCCGAGAGCAACGGCATACTGCACGGCATCACTCGGCTTTATCTTGTTTTCAATAAGTTCAAGGCAGGTACGAATCACAGCCTCTCGGAACGGCTCTGCGGGCGGCTTGTTAAGATAACCGTCTATCATAGCGTAAAGCTCCCTGCTGTCGCATTCGCGGTGAAGCTCTTTTCGCTTTTCGGATTTATTTTCATCATCAATATCGCAGATAAGATCGCCGAGCAGACGGTAACCTCCGTGACGGAAATCACAAAGCAAATCGAAATACCATCTGAAATCCGAATCAGGAAAATGTCGGTTCACAAAGTCGTACCGTTCCTCTTTTTCCATCAGGTGCCATTTTTCATTAATAATAGCCTCACGGATAATAGTAATATAATCTGCTTCTATATCCGCAAAAGCAGAATATAGCGACTCGGAATTATATTGCAGCTCTTGTCCGCGGCAATAAAGAATTCGCTCAATATCGGTTTGGCGCCGTCCGGTTTTTATGGGAGCTCTGCTCCTGCGGATGCGGTTAAGCGCTTCGTTATAATCGGAAATAAGACTGTCCATCCAAGAAAGTAATTCACGGTCAAGCGTATCCTTCCATTCCGGCATAACCGCAAAAGAAAACAATTCACTGTCAGGGATTGTTTTTGGCTTGATAGGTGCGGTGTTTTCTTTTAACTTGTGCGCGAGATACGGCATACGCTCAACATTAGATGTAACGCTGTCCCAATCGGTAGTTTCAATCAGTCCCTTCATTTTCTTTTTATTGGAAGGCTGATACCAAGCGGTAGACACATCCTTGTTTTCCTGCAGATTTTTGTATTTTAAAAATATACTTCTCTCTGTAGTACCGTTTCCTAAATACTCCGAAAGGTCAGGTTTTATCCCGCTTTTTGCCGAGTCGATTTCAAGACCTGTAAGAATAGCCAAGGTTTCCACTTCCCTGCGGCAGCGCTCACGCTCCTCGGCGGTAGAGTTTTCATTATAAGCGATAATACTCCTGTCGAGTGCGGTGTTGGAAATCTGACCGATACGGGAAGAAAAGGTGTTTCGTATAGTTTCAAACCGAGCTAAACAGTCATTAACTTTACGAATCTGCGGTTCAGCAGATGGGATAATAAGCAACGGTATATTACTGCGGTGGCCAAGGTCGGCGTTTGAATAATTACGGCTGACGCATTCATTAACAAGCGGATCGGAAATAGTACGAACATATCTCCGTCATAATCGGCACCGCCCAAACGCTCGGCTGCAAGAATGCGAGGATCTATCATAACAACATCCGTGAGCTGTTTAAGATAGTAGTTGCGCATATTATCTCTTTTAACAAATTCGGTATGAACGCGCAGCTGCACCTCTTCGTTTCGAGCAATATGGGGATTGCGAAGAAGTGTGCAAACCTGTCCGCTTTTGTATTTTGAACCCGAAGCGTGAAATGAAAAGGGCTGTAATTTATTTTTCTTTGCCACTGTGTCAAACACACGGTGGCTCTTTTTACGATCGTCATTTAAAAGCCAGTATAAAAACTCTATCAGGTCTCCCGAAAGGAAACGGTTGTCACCCTCAACCAGAATAGTACCGATAGCATAGTTATCACAAATTTTATCCGCCCGAGTTTTCAGTTCATCGTGATAGACAGACTCGTTTATAAATAACGGGTTTTTCTTTAATATCCGAGCAAGTTTATACCGCCGACTGCTTTTATCATAACCGCGAATACCCAATACTTTTAGAAAATAATTAAGGCGGTATTCTTCATCACAGCAAAGATTATAATATTCGGCCTCGGTTCTTTTTGTGAGCCACTCGCGCCCATCATCATACGGAGAATGATCCCAACCGTCCGGTAAATCTGCAGGGCGGAACTCATTATCACTTATGTCAAGGGTGCTTATAAATTGATAGTTAAGCTCTGTGTGCTCCTTCGGTATGACATTGCTCACATTGGTGATATATAAAGCGTGGTTATATTTGCGGAAAGCATTCCAATAATCTTCCCAAGTCATATTTGATTCTTTCAGCCAACTGTAACCTTTAAACATACTCTTGGTAAGAATAATATCCACATCATAAACGGAATGTGTTTTACCGTAAATATCTGTTATGGTTTCAACGCCGGCAGAGGATAAAAAATCCTTAAAATCCACCTGATGAAGCATACCCTTGACATAGGGCATCCGAATTTGAAACGAGGTATGTATATGCTCACCGCAGAATGCCTCGTCCAATTTCTTTGCGTATTCCTTTGAAATAAGACCTTCACCGTCAAAGGCGGTAATGGTTACATCATCAACCGTTTCCACTCGCTCATATTTGCGAACATTGCCTTCACCGGTTACGTCCTTAACGGTAATGACCGGAACATCTTTCAGGGTATACTCGGGATTGTCTATTACAATAACTCGGTTCGGCTTATCTATATTTATATTATCTACACGCTTACCGCTTGAAAGCATCAGTCCGTTGTATGCGTAGAGCTTAGACAACTGACATGTCTCAAGCTCCATACCCATCATAATACGCTTACGGACAGGATAATAAAAGTCATCACGAATAAATGTCAGCTGAGATTTACGGCTCATACTTGCCGAGCGTTCAAAAGGAAAATACCTATAATATCCTGCACCCAAATCCAAACCAATTCCGTCTTCGGAAAACATACTCTTTGCTTTGTTCTGCATGTCGGCATATTTTTGTGATGATGAATTTCGGTCAAAGATGCCTTCAAAATCTACGATGCAAATAATATCCGAAAGGTCGGTTATTAATTTTTTATCGGTAGGTGTTTTGAAATTCTCACCGTGCAGCTGACACATTATCTGAAAGAACAATGCATTATCTTCCTGCTCATGTGTTGCAGTATATATCTTGCATTTGTCGGTTTGAGGTTTGGAGAGCTTATATCTGCATTCAAAAGTAGTACGCCCACTGTTTTCAGTGTATCCCATTAAACTTTTCGCTGACAATCTGAAAATCTGATATTTAACCTGCATCTATTTCACCCCGATTTATTTTCAGTATATCACAAAACCTAATAATACGCAATATGGATACTGCCCCCACTTTTAAGGTAGGGGCAAATTTACTATTCAGGAAAGGAGCGATGACAGGTGCTCATTGCAGACAACACTCCGCTGTAAATCTCAATACAGCGGTAGAAAACAAAACGCAGGCTCTGCGTTTTCAAATAAAAGAGTCAAATAAATTATAAGGGATTGATACAAAAATGAAGAACTCACAAATTAAATCGTATGATGAGCTACCGCTGTTCTTAAACGCAGACTTGGTAGCAAAAACACTTGGCGTGGCATCGTCCACCGCCTATGAACTCATGCACGAAAAAGACTTCCCTGCGGTGAGAATTGGAAACCGTTTCGTAGTTCCCAAGGAAGAATTTCAGGCATGGATAAAAAAGAAGATTGGAGGTAAAAGCAATGACTAAAAATATTGTTTATTGGTACACAGAAGACGATGTGTTCGAGGCCTTACGTGAACGCATCTTCACAATAGAGATGCGTGAACTTTTTGGTAGTGCCGATGAGTTCAGATTGATGGTTCAGGCATTCGCCGAACTCACCCACAGCGAAAAAATTATTGTGTTCGGTAAAATCTATTATCAAAATGATTTGCACCGTATTCTTTGTGATGAATTGGACTCAAGCACCGCGATAGATGCCTATGACCTTTTTAAAAATCAATACCATTCCAAAGGTGCAAAGTTGTTGGCGTGGCTAATTTTGCGTGAGCATCTGACTCAAGAAGAATTGGTCGGTCTTATGTATGAATATGATTTTGGGAGAGGTGCTTAGATGTATTTCGGTTCGCAAAAACGGGAGCCGTGTAAAAACTTTTATATGGTGCCAAATGAAATAATGCGGCTTGGATTATCTGTTGGGGAAATCGCAGTATACAACTACCTTATGTATTGTGAGGATCACAAAACCTATCAGTGTTATCCGAGCTACAGAAAAATGGGTGAGGCTTTAGGTCTCACCCGCAAGACTGTTATGAAGTATGTGAGAAGTCTTGAAGAAAAGTGTCTTATCACTACCGAGCATACAACCGTTACTTTAAAATCGGGAAAGAAACAAAACGGCAATCTGTTGTATACCATACGACCGATTCAGGCAACCGTAGACTATTTTCATGCAAAGCAACTTGAAAAAGCCGAACGGGAAACGGTAAAGCTTAACGCCATCCGCAAATTCGAAGAATACGACAGAAAGCACGGCATTATAGGTGGAAATCGGTCGTCATTATTTGAAGCAGGTTAAAGTGCGGGGTCATCCCGCACAACCTACTTCGGACGGCAGAGCCGACCGTTGGGGGAGTTTTACAAAAAATCAAAACTATATTTAAGTGGTCTTGCAGTAAGGAGATAAAAATGGCAGAAAATAAAGCCAAAAAACGCAGATTTCCGCTGTATATACCTGTGAAACAGGACGCCGAAATCAATGAATTCGTGGATAACGGATATGCAAAATCGCAAAATGATTTCATCAACAAAGCGATAGAATTCTATATAGGCTATCTGCGAAACGAAAAAAATATTGATTATATCGCACCGATATTATCGTCTGTAATCAAAAGTCAGATGGCGGATATCGAACGAAACCTATCCGAAATAATTTTCAAATTAGCCGTTGAGGTTGCCAAGCAAAATCATATTGCGGTGTGCCGCGGAGAGCTTGACGAAAATACCTTGTACCGTCTCAACGATCTGTGTTGCCGTGATGTTGCTTACAACAACGGCAGGGTTCAGCTTGAAAATGCCTACCGGTTCCAAAATCGATATGACGAGGACGGTGATTACTGATGGCAAAAATATTCTTCACAAGCAGGTACTATAAAAATCCTGCAAGGTCGAATGTCGGAAAGCTGCTTCGGTATGTAGCAACCCGAGAAGGTGCCGAAAGACTGCCGAACGGCATTGACCGTTCACCGTCCACTGTCAGGCAGCAAAGACTGATATCCGAAATCTTGAAATCCTTTCCTCAAAGCTGTGAATATGAGGAATACAAAAGATATTCGGATGAGCCTTCAAAATCCAACGCAACAAATGTTATTAATGCAGTGACAGAGCGCAACGATGTCAGCCGACTTGATAAATTGGTTTTATATATTGCAGAAAGGCCGGGAGTTGAAAAGCTCGGCTCACACGGCTTGTTCTCGCAAACCGATGTCAAAATAGATTTGAACGAGGCTGCCGAGGAAGTTAATAACAACGGCGGTACCGTCTTCACACACATCATAAGTCTGCGGCGAGAGGATGCAGAACGGCTGGGATATAACAATGCAAAAGCATGGCGGAATTTAATCAGACGAAATGTAACCGAGATGGCTGTTGCCCACAACATAAGTCTTTCAAATATGAAGTGGTATGCAGGTTTCCACGACAAAGACCACCATCCGCACATACACCTGATTGTTTATTCAAGGGACGGAAAACAGGGCTGGATAACCAAGAAAAGTATTGAGGATATGCGAAGTCTCTTCGGCAACGACATATTTCGCAATGAACAGTATAAGCTGTTCCAAGCGGAAACACAGCAGCGTGATTTGGTCAAAGAGCGTGTAAAAGGTATGCTTGAAGATGTGATTTCGGTATTCCCGGTATACGAAGAAATGCAGGTGTTGTTTGAAACACTGCAAAAACAACTGCGTGATTATACCGGCAAAAAGGTCTACGGTTATCTTCCTAAAAACATTAAAGAAACGGTAAATAAAATTGTTGCCGAATTTGCAAAGGACGAAGATGTGGCGGAACTCTATGCCGAGTGGAATAAAATCAATCGGGAAAAGCTGTCGCTGTATTACGAAAAGAAAGAACCGGATATTCCGCTTGAAGACAACAAAGAATTCCGCAGTCTTAAGAATGATATTATCAGAGCGGCAATAAAATCGGATACCTATCTTGTTGATACGGGATATTCCTCCGAGCAAAGAATCGGATTTTTAATGAACGGTGTATTTCGTTCCTTTCTGAGACTGTTTCAAAACAGCTATGACAGGCACGCTGACCGTTTCGGCAAACAGATAGACCGTAAGCTCATGTCTATGATAAGGGAAAAGAAAGCGGCACACGGAATTAAAACCGAGCAAGGCTTGAATTACGGTTACAATGAACAGAGTATGTAAATGGAAAAAGCGTTCGGCAAGACCGCCGAACGCTATCATACAGTAACCTTCCATCGCTGACGGTGCAGCAGAAGTTGCAATAGCCTTATCAATAGATATTTTTTCCATTACAAACCCAACTTGTTTTTGCAGAAATCTTTTAAACCGGGAACACCGTCTTCAATTGTTTCCCAAACGATTTCATAGTCTATATGACCGTACTCGTGAGCAACAATGTTTCGCATGCCTCTGATTTCGCGCCAAGGTATGTCGGTGTTGTTATTTTTGAAATCTTCGGAAAGATTATTTGTCAATTCGCCGATTTGCATAAGGCACAGACAAACAGCATTTTTGTAAACGGAATTGACTTTGAAGTTATCATAAGACTTATTAAAAGTATTGTGCGCTTCGTCAATTTCATTACAATAGTTGTAAATTTTTTCAATTATGCTAATATCGCGGTTAAGATTCATAAACCAAAATCTCCTCGTTAGCAATATGATTTAAGAATTTAGGCTCAAGGCTTCCTGTAGTCAGTAAATCAAGTTCTTTGCCAAAGCTTTCCTCTAAATCACTGTACAAACCGCCCAAGGCAAACAAGCCGCGAAGACTGCCTTTATCTACTCTAAAGTCAAGGTCACTGGAAGATGTTGCTTCGCCTCTTGCGTAAGAGCCAAAGAGGAATACTCTTTGAACACCATATGCTTTGGCAATGGGTGCAACAATATTTTTAATTTCATCAATTGTGTACACTTTGTTATTGGTCACAAATATTCCTCCCTTATAGCTTCTATAATATTTTACCATAAAACAAAAATTTAATCAATACAAAAACCGCTATTAAATTTTATTCGAACTTACGGTATATTTGTCTGGATATTCTCAAAATCATGTGGTATTGTGTTGTACTTAAGAAAGGACGTGATAGCATGTCAAAGCGCAGACCGAACGGCGAAGGAATGGTCAGAAAAATCGGCAAACGTTGGGAAGGCAGAATAGTAGTCGGTCATAAAACGGACGGTTCGCCGATTTTTCGATATACCTACGGCAAGACTCAAAAGGAACTGCTTGATAAAATGCATCAAAAGATAAGCGAATATCACGGAGTGGAATTGAATGAGAGCAGTAATATGAGCCTGTCCGAATGGCTTGACCTATGGCTCGAAAAATATATGCGAAGCACCGTTAGAGAAAGCACATTTGAGGGCTACTTGCGAATTGCAAATAATTATCTCAAGCCTTACCTCGGTGATAAAAAGATAGCCTTCATCACCGCTGATGACATACAAAAAATGTATGTCAAACTTAAAAAAGAAGGCAGGAAACACAAAAATCCGAAATCAGGCACGGAGCTTTCCGATTCCACCGTAGTGCGTATACACATGATGCTGCACAAGGCAATGGATGATGCGGTAAAAGAACACCTTGTACCGAAAAATCCTACGCACGGAACCATTCCGCCAAAGCGGAATAAACCCCAAATACGAATATTCAACGATGAACAACTGGAAAAATTTATGACCGTCATAGAAAATGATGAAATATGGTGCGACTTCTTTTATACAGAACTCACCACAGGACTTCGCCGCGGCGAAATATGCGGTATTAAGTGGGAAGATTTTAATGAAGACGAAGGGAGCATAAATATTAAGCGAACAGTAAATGTGAATAAGGGAACGGTTACCGAGGGTAAGCCGAAAACCGGAAAAGGCATCAGAAAAATATATCTGCCGCAATCTGCGGTCGATAAGCTCAAAAAGAAAAAGACACTGTCACACAGCGAGTGGATGTTTGAAAATCCTCTTAACCCGTCTGTACCGTTGGCGCCCAACAGTGCTTACAACCGTATGCGAGTCCTGCTTAAAAATGCAGGTCTGCCGATAATCAGGTTTCACGACCTGCGCCATACCTTCGCCACCCACGCTCTTACAAGCGGAGTGGATGCGAAAACGCTGTCGGGAATCCTTGGGCATACAAATGCAAGATTTACGCTCGACACTTATACCCATGTTACAACTGATATGCAAAAAAGAGCCTCCGACATAGTAGAAAACTTTGTCGAGGATATATTTGGAAAGGACTTGAATTTAATATGAGCAAGAAAAGAAAAAACGGAGCAGGTATGCTCCGCAAACGTTCGGACGGTCGGTGGGAGGCAAGAGTGGTTATCGGCTACGATGAAAAAGGACTTCCCATAACAAAAAATGTTACCGCCCTTGAAAAAGCAAAATGCATTGAAAAGTTAGAAAAGCTGAAGGAACAAGTCGTCACTGTTCAAAGGGATAACGTAAAATCAGATATGACATTTGGGGAATGGCTGGACTTCTGGTATCAGAAGTATTGCAAAATGACAATCAGACCTACCACCAAAGCTACTTATGAAAATCGCATTTATAATCACATTATTCCCGAAATCGGTAAAATTCCGATTAGCAAGCTTACGCAGAATGATTTACAGCAATTCTATGCAAGGCTTAAAAAATCAGGCCGTCTGCAATACACGGACAGCTTAGGTGAAGGCTTATCCGACAGAATGGTGCGCTCCTGCCATGGGGTATGCCGAACGGCGCTCGACAAGGCGGTACAGGAATCCCTGATACGGGAAAATCCTGCAATTGGCTGTAAATTACCGCCGAAGAAATCAAGAGAAATGCAGGTGCTCTCTCCCGAGGAAATGCAAAGATTCTTAATACAGGCAAGGTATGACGGATACTTTGAAATACTGCTCCTCGCCCTTACAACGGGAATGAGACGCGGTGAAATAATGGCTCTGCAATGGGACGACCTTAACCTCGAGACAGGCGAATTGAATATCCGCCGTCAGGTATATTATGTAAAGGGTGAAATGATAATCTCAGAGCCTAAAACCAAAAGCTCAATACGCACAATTATACTACCGAAATCGGTGGTAAAGGTATTAGCGGAGCTTAAAAAGACGGTGAAATCACGGTGGATATTCCCGTCACCCCTTAAGGAAGATATGCCGAGGAATCCGCATACTGTATACAAGAAAATGCAGCTTGTGCTTGAAAGGTCTGGTTGTAAAAAGATACGCTTTCACGACCTACGCCACACCTTCGCAACAACCGCCCTTGCAAACGGAATGGACGTGAAAACCCTATCCGCAATGATAGGTCACGTTTCCTCCCAAACCACGCTTGATATATATCTGCACAGCACCCATGAAATGCAACGCCTTGCCGCAATGAAGATAGACGGCAAGGGCGATTGTAAAGACGGTGACGGCGGTTCAGGGCAAACACCAGATCAAGATACAAACACAGCTCCGGAGGCGAAATTTGAGCCTGTAAAGGGCAAAATACGAAAGCCCGGAACAGGGTGTATATCAGAGATAAACGACCATCTATACCAAGGCAGATATTCTCCAAAAGGTACAGACGGAAAGCGCATATCCAAAACTGTCTACGCCAAGACAAGAGAGGAATGTGAAGCCCTGCTTGCAGAGATGATCGTACAAACCAAAGCCGAAATACAAGCCGCAAAGAACAAACTCAAATCCAAGCGGACAGCATAAACAGTAATACCGCCGCGGAAAATGATCTGTGGCGGCGATGCTTTATTATATTAAAGATTTTTGTGCCATATTTGTGAGATATAACTTAATAATATATATACGACAAAAAGAAAGTTTACATATTTTATTTTTAAATCTTTATTAATAATAAACGGGTTATTTTTTGCGACGTTTTTTTTGATACTTATCTGTTATCATAAAAAGTGCTTAATAATTTACTACAGTATTTAAAATCTTGAAAAAAGGCAGGTGATATGATACAATGTTAAAAAAAGGAGATTTTAGTATTATGAGTGATAATCAATTAAAAGCCGTTCACGATGACGATTTAAAGAGTTTGTTGACTTCCTTAGGTTGCTTTGAAAAAGTTAGCACACAGCAATGTAAGTGTATTTTTTGCGACACTGTTATAGATGTTGAGACAATTGGTGCAATAGTTCCTAAAGAAGGGCAAATTCAGTTTGTATGTAACAATATGGAATGTTTAAATAAACTAACAGACATAGGTGAATGATATGACTGCAACAGAAATTAAAGAATTGGCGTCATTGTTAAATATAGGAATACCAACAATTATTGCAGTAGGAGTATTTGTTGCTTGCCTGTTTAATATTGATAAGCTTTTATTGTTGCTTTCATCTTTTCAAAAACTGTTTTCTTTTTGCTCTAGCCGTGCTAGAAAGGGCGCAATATCCAATTCTATTCGTGGCAAGATTTTGCATTCATCTAAGGATTTTCGTTCTGTTAAAAACTCATTAATAAATTCCGATTTAAAAATTGAATGGGTAAAAGATGAAAATGCAGAGACTTTTATAAAAAACAATCAAGTGATAATAAGAATGTCTCAAAGCACTAACCCTCATAAAAATTTTGTTACCGCTGTAAATGCTTATGTTGGTTGTGGATTATTACCAAAATCGCATAGATATATCGACTCAAAAATATTATACGTTTCAAAAGTTGCAGTAAGCAGAAAACTTATAGTTAATGGTGACCCAGATGCAATTGATTTTTTTGATACAAATGTTTTACTGCCGTTAACTGATAATGATGTTGAATGTGCTCAAATTTATGATGAATTAAAAACAATTGACGGAAATGGAATGTTTATTAATATTTTGCTTAATGAATATTCTAAAGCTTCACAAAAAATATATCCAGAAGAGCCAGATCCGTTGCTGATGGCAGAATCTAAGGAATTGCTAACATATTTGCACAGAATTGCAAAGTACGGAATAGATGATGTTTCAGACCTTACATTTAATCGTGAATATTTTAAGGTTCATATTTTCCTTACAGCTAAGACATCAACTTATTTGAAGAGTGGAATTAGACCATACTTAAAACATATAACAAATTCTATCAGCGAGGGAATAGAAACCCTGTACATATTTGGTTTAGGAAGAAAAATCGATATAGCTAACGAAATAACAAGTGAACTCAAAAAAACAGATTTCCGTATTGACACAGTTATACCTCATCATTATAGGCACAAATCACTTGATGGTAGAACGGTACACGGAGTTTGCTTTGAAGTAAATGTTTACAACGAAAAAGTTGAATAGTCACACACTATAGAAGGCATACTACCATAATTTGTACCGGATTAATCAAAGAATACCGCGCTGACTTTTTAGACTACTTTCTTAGGGCCGTAACGTTTCGTTACTACCTTAAGCCTCCGTTTTTCATACCACAGTCAAGAATTTTTTTACGGAAAATTACACCCGACAAATATGCGATATTCAGTTGGTTGATATAATTTATTTTGAAAAGAAAGATATATTTGCAGTGTAAAAATTACTACGGAGTAACCAAAGAAAAGCGATTTTGCAGTACATAAAAAATTGTGGGATAACATGTGGTCGTAAAAATGGCAAATTTCAAAAAGTGGAGCGCAAATACCTTAAAATGGCATAAAAATTGACCGAAAGTGGGGATTAAACCTCATTTTCGGTCAAAAAATTGGTCGAGGCGACAGGATTCGAACCTGCGGCCTCTGCGTCCCGAACGCAGCGCTCTACCAAACTGAGCCACGCCTCGATATTCAATTTTTTATAATCCAAATTTCACGAAAAATTCGTGTCTGTGGGATTTTATGTGGTCGTTGCCGTTTTTTCGTACAACTCCGAAAAACTGCTTCACCGATAAATCGGCTGTTGTAAAGGGGTTTGACGATTAGTAAAATTTCGCCTGCTCGTCAAGCTATATGCTCCCGAACGCAGCGCTCTACCAAACTGAGCCACACCTCGATAATGAATATTTAATTCTACAAAGTTTATGAGCGCTGCTACGCAGCTTACTCTTGCGGTTCCCGAAATTTTTTTCGCCTTGGAGCGGCGTAAAATTTCGACCGCGGCGCCTTTTCATTTTCCCTAAATCTGCCACAGGCAGCGTTCAAACTCAAAGCTATAAACTGAACCAAAACCAATGTATGGCTTTGTTAGGCAACTCTGATATTATATATGCTTTTTTCATAAAAGTCAATATTTAATTTCAAAAAAATAAAACTTTAAATATTAAGACCAAAAGACATATAAAATAAGCATAAAATGTTTACAAATATGCACTTGACATCTTTCGACAATACAAATACAATTATTATATTAAGTGAATACTCACTGTTTAGCTTGAAATGGAGCTGAAGATGGGACTCGAACCCACGACCTGCTGATTACGAATCAGCTGCTCTACCAACTGAGCCACTCCAGCGTACCTTAAGATTATAACAGCAACTGTACTTTAAGTCAAGTACAAATTTTAATCTCAGGAGAATTATCGAGATGAGCGAGACAATCAATCAAAGAATAGCGCTATACCGTAAAATTGCAAATCTTACTCAAACGCAGGCAGCAGAAAAGCTCGGTATGAAGTGCAGCACCTATTCACAAATGGAAAGAAAGGGTACTATCAGTGCCGATAAGCTTATAGCTCTTGCCGATATTTTCGGCGTTACTCCCGATACGCTGTTATACGATTCCAAGCCTGCTAATAACGTAAGCGCGGAAACCACGGTAAAAGAAAACGACGATTTCGATTTTACGCCTAAAGAAAGGCTTATCAATAAAACGCTGCGCCAACCCACAAATCTTTTTAAAACAGATCCGCCGCACTTTATAGTAACCCACAAGGAAGAAAACATTATAAAAATACTTCGCAATCTCCCCCGCCCCGACTATGAGGAAATTATTGAAGTTATAAACGAAAAATATCATTCCGCAAAAAGCAAATAACGGTATTCCGCTGTATGTATAATGCAGCGGATTTTTATGCCCCGTATTTATAACAAATAATTAGGAATGGCGTGTTTCCAATGTTAAAAAATAAAGAATGGTATTTAAAAGGGCTTAAAGACGGTATACCGATTGCGCTCGGTTATTTTGCGGTAGCGTTTACGCTCGGAATTGCCGCTAAAAACGCCGGTTTAACCGCGTTTCAGGCTTTTATTACCTCGGCACTTACAAACGCTTCGGCAGGCGGATACGCCGGTTTTACGCTTATAGGCGCGGGCGCAGCATACATAGAGCTTGCCGTAACAGAGCTTATAGTTAACGCAAGGTATTTGCTTATGTCGTGCGCATTAAGCCAAAAAATCGCACCCGAAACCCCGCTTATACACCGTATGCTTATGGCGTTTGACGTTACAGATGAAATTTTCGGAATTTCGGTATCGGTTACAGGCACGCTTAACCCTTTTTATAATTACGGCGCTATGTCGGTGGCAATACCGGGCTGGGCGTTCGGAACGCTGTTCGGCGTTATAATTGGAAACATTCTGCCCGCACGCATAGTAAGCGCATTAAGCGTAGGTCTTTACGGTATGTTTTTGGCGATTATAATTCCGCCTGCAAGAAAAAGCAGGCTGATAGCAACGCTTGTTTTAATATCAATGGCGGCAAGCCTTGCCTTTTCAAAAATAAAACCGTTTTCCCTGCTTTCGGACGGTATGAGAATAATTATTTTAACCGTAATAATATCATTAACGGCAGCGATACTCTTTCCTGTAAAGGATGAATCGGAGGAACCCGAAAATGCAGCATAATATTTATATTTACATAGCCGTAATGACTGTTGTAACATATCTTATAAGGGTTTTGCCGCTAACTCTTATACGTAAAAAAATTACCAACGTAACGCTGCGTTCGTTTCTTTACTATGTGCCGTATGTAACGCTTGCAATTATGACCTTTCCCGCAATAATAAACGTTACAAACAGTATTTGGTCGGGAATTGCGGCACTTGTTATCGGCGTTTTGCTCGCCTACTTCGGTATAAGCCTGTTCGGCGTTGCGGTTTGCTCGTGTGCGGCGGTATTTATTATTGAACTGCTTATAGTTTAAAATGAAAGTCAAAAATAGCTGCCGGTTTACGGCAGCTATTTTCAGTCTGTCGATAAACCCCAAGTTTTATTTTTGCGGCGTTCACGCCGCATTTTTCGTTTTTTCGCTGACATGTGCGGCGGAAAAACACCTTGTAAGCGAAAAATCGCTTAATAAGCGGTTTTTCAAGGGCTCTGGGGTGGGTACCCACGGGGATAGAGTGCAGTCCGAAAATCTTTGATTTTCGAGCGAACGGCATTCCCG
>ERZ833963.422-NODE-422-length-63080-cov-36.706069_pt1 | contig 63080 bp, 54 predicted proteins | sample MGYA00519693_ERZ833963 | MGnify/ENA primary metagenome ERZ833963 (study PRJEB31850, sample SAMEA3708748) | human gut metagenome | biome: human gut; feature: human-associated habitat; material: faeces | place: China | collected 2014 ...
GGCCCGCCTGGAAAGCGAGTAAACCCCTAAAGGGTTTCAGGGGTTCGAATCCCCTTCTTTCCGCAGCATGCGAAAACCGGGTTGCAAGCGATCTTGCAGCCCGGTTTCTTTTGCGGTTCAGGGTCAGTCGACGCGGGTTTTCCGGCCGGGGTGCTCCGTCTCTTTCTCGCGCACGACGGCGAGCACTTCCTCGACGATTGCGGTCAGCGTCCACGAGGCGTTCGGCCTGCGGGCATGCAGGCGGTCGCACGCGAGCCGGATGGCGTCGAGCAGTTTCAGCGCGATCAGGATGTACGGCGGCAGTTTGAGTTTCGAGATGTCGTACTTCTCCTTGTTGAGGTAGTTCAGGAACGTGTCGTAGGTCGTGCCTAACAGATACTTGCCGAAGGTCTCGAAGACCAGTTTGAGGTTACGGTTGGCATTTTCGCGCTCGAAGTGGAACGATTTGAGGGCTTGCGCAATCAGAATGCGCCATTTCAGGTGTTCGGAAACGTACATATTAAGCGGATTTTGATGGTTGATGGGAAGCCAACAGAATCTACCCGGACTTACTGAAACAGCGATGACGGATGGGATGATGAACGTGTGTTTACAGAGGCATTCGGAGTTTCGGGAGGAGTCGTAGTCATATTGGCTGTTTTTGTTCTTTCAAAGGGGTAATCTGAACAAAAATGCAGATCGGAATTTGTGCGGGCAACTACAACCTTAACCCTTGGGTTTGTTTTCGTATTGAAAATTGTATTCTCGTAAATTCGGTATTATATGGCAGCTGCAAGCTGTCTCTTCTCCGTGCATTTGATGCTTGCGGAATGGCCGGATAACCCGGGCGCTCCGCCGCGTTCCGGACCGGATGGTCGGAATGGTATGCGCAGATGTCCGGACGGGACCGGTTCGTCCGGAACAGCCGCTGTCCGGGGACGAAGGGGCATGGCGCAGGTGCGGCAGCGATGCGGCATGCCGCCGGGAATGGCGAAAGGGATTTCTGCGAACGGGAAGTGACGGCCGCGATTTCTGCGGACCGGAAAGGATCGAAGGGACGGATGCGGACGCCGAAGGGCGGCGCGTCCGGAGGCCTTTGGCGCGGGTATGGCGGCGGGCGTCCTGCCTTGCCGGAGCGGACGTTTAGAACGGATACCCGATGGCCAGGTGGAATCCGAGACCGTCCTTGAAACTGGAAATGTTGTAGTAGCCCTTCTTGTCCGGGTTCGGATAGGGGGTGTGCAGGCCGATGCCGAGGTCGGCGCGGATGACCAGGTAACTGATGTCGTAGCGCAGTCCGAAGCCTGTTCCCAGCGCGATGTCGTTCAGGAAGCCTTTCCATTTGAGTTCGGCTCCGGGACGTTTGGGGTCTTTCTTCAGCAGCCAGATGTTTCCGGCGTCGAGGAAGACGGCTCCGTTGAGCCGCCCCATGATGCCGAAGCGGTATTCGATGTTGGCTTCCAGTTTGAAGTCGCCCGTCTGGTCGAGGTAGCCGTTGCGGTCGTCCGCGGGCGGGCGGTAGCTGCCCGGGCCGAGCGACCGGATGGTGAAGGCGCGGATGCTGTTGGCACCGCCGATGTAGAACTGTTCGCTGTAAGGCATCACCTCCGAATTGCCGTAGGCGTAGCCCGCGCCGACGAGGAGACGCGTCGCCAGCCAGTTGTTGCGGCGGCCGATGCGGTGGTAGAACTTCACTTCGCTGACCTCCTTGACGAACTGCGAAAAACGGTTGCCGAAGAGGGTCTGGGGCTGCCGTTCGCCGAAGGCCCGCAGGATGCCCGAAAGCAGGTTGCCGGCCGACGTGACGCTGTTCTGCCAGTAGAAGCGCCGGTTGCCCGTGGCGCCGTAGGTCCGCTCGAAGGTGTAGGTGTAGTTGATCGAGGGCACGAACTGGTTGCGGAAACTCATGGCGATGGCCGGATTTTCGTCCATCGTCCGGTCGAAGGAGTCGGTCGTGTGGAGCAGTTTGTTGTAGGTGAGCTTGAAGACCGTCAGCGAATGGCGGCTGTACGGGGAGGTCTGGAAGTTGTAGCCCGCCGAACCGCTGAAGGCGATCAGCCGGAAGAAGCTGGGACGGTTCATCAGGTCGACGCCCAGCTGGAACGACGTGCTCCCCGGGTATTTCTGCCGGCGCGTCATGCTCCGGGGCAGCAGCAGCCTCGGGATGTCGAGGTTGGCGTTCAGCCCCAGTTCGTAGGAGTTGAGCCGCGAGGAGCGTCCCCCGGAGTTCTTGTTGCCCGTCTGCCATTCGTAGGAGCCGTTCAGCTTCACGGAGAGGACCTCGCCGCCGCGGAAGAGGTTGTTGTTGCTGACCCGGAAGGTGACGCCCGGGCCGATGAAGCTGTTCGATTTCGAGGTGACGTCGGTCTCCAGGGCCGCCTCCAGCGGGTAGTCGAACCGGGCGTCGATCTCCACGTCGAGCGTGTCGGAGCCGCGCAGCGAGTCGAGCGGCGTGACGCTCAGGTTGACGGAGCGGAAGATCCCCAGTTTGTTGAGGTCGGTCTGCGTCCGGTTCTGGGCGTCGACGGTGAAGAGCTGCCCGGGCCGGAGCGTCAGGGCGCGGGACAGGACCCGGGGGCGGATTTTCAGCGGCCGCCGGGCGATGACGGTCGCGTCCGGCAGGCGCAGCGTATCCGCAGGGCCGGGTTTGATGTTGGTCAGGCGGACCGTGACGTCGCCCACGCGGTAGGGCATGAGGGCCGCCTGCGGAACGTTCGGCCGGAGGTTCAGGCGCAGGGCGACCTGCCGTCGGCCGGCGGTCGTGTCGGCCAGGTACTCCATGTATTCGGGACGGAAATAGTAGTAGCCCCGGTTGCGGAGCAGCTGGGAGATGCGTTTGCGTTCGAGCGTGAGCGAGTCGAGGTTGTACTGCGCCCCGACGCGCAGCAGGGAGGTGGCTTGTAGGCTGTCGATCAGCTGTTTCAGACCCCCGACGGCCTGCGGATAGGCGATGGACGAATAGTGCCATGCGGGTGCGATGCCGAGCGTGTACCGGACTTTCGCCTTGCGGCCGCGCTTGCGGTAGAGCAGGGAGTCGGCGGCGCGGGAGCCGAAGTACCCGTAATTTTCGAGGACCTGCTCGGCGACCTTCGTGCGCAGCTGCGGCTGTACCTTGGAGATCAGCACCGGCTGTTTGGCCAGCCGCTTGTAGAACCAGTATTTGAATCCTTTCTCCTTCGGCGTATAGAGGTGGTTGTAGGCCCACAGCCCGACGGGCAGCGGGGTGCGGAGGTAGGGGCTGTAAAGCGGATTGTTCGGTGCGACCGACAGCGGTTCCTTCACCGCCGACTCGGCCGCCGGAGTGAGCACGACGCCCGAATCCGGCTCGATGAGGATCTTTTTCACGCCCGTATACAGCACCTCGTCGCTCCCCAGCCGCCGGGTGGTGGAGCAGGAGGCCGCCAGCAGCACGGCGCAGAGGGGCAGAACGATGTTTCGGATGCGCTGCGGACTCATTTTCTCGGTTTTTTGGTTTTGGGACGCATCGGCTTGAACAGGTCGCCCAGCCGCGACAGTTTCTTGCGGATGACGAAACCCACGCCCGTTTCGGTGATCTCGCCTTCGAGGATGCTCTCGTAGCCCGTGTGGCGGAAGACTTTCAGGTACATGTTGTCGCGTTTGGTGAGCATGTATTCCAGCGAAATGTCGTCGATCAGGTTCTCCTTGAGGTTCTGCGACGGGTCGGCGTCGGTGCTGAACTTGCCGCCGATGACCGCCCGCACGCGGTTGTTGAAGAGGTTTTTCGAGAGCCGGTAGGAGTAGTCGGTGCGCTGGCCGTTGGGGTCGTCTTCGCCGTGGGAGTCGATGCCGAAGGAGAGGTCCACGCCCTTGAGGTTGTTCTGCGCCCATTGGTTCAGCTCCTTCTGGATGAACGTGTTGAGCGGATTCTCGGAGCTGACTTTCGCGGTCGTTCCCGGGCCGGTGTAGGTGTTGTAGATCAGCAGGTTCATCGCCTGGTTGGCGCGCTGCTCGGCCGTCAGCGAGTTCAGCTGGTTCTGCATGGCGAGGTCCTCGGGGGCCGCCAGGCCGAAACTGATCGCCAGGTCGTTGAGCGAGTTGCGGATGTTGATCGAGATGTCGAAATTCACCGGCCGGGAGTCCTGCCCGTCGGAGGAGACGTTGGCCCGCACGGTCTCGACGGCCGTGATGTTGAAGGCCGGGTCGGCGATGTCGCCGATCCATTCGACGTAGCTGTCCGGCGTGATTTTGAAGATTTTCTGCGAGATGACGGGCGGGTTGTAGCGCACGCTTCCGCCCGAAAGCACGTATTTGCCCGACAGGCGGACGTCGCCCAGCGGGTTCATCGTGTAGGTGAGGTTGCCGCCGCCCTGGAGGTCGATCCGGTTGCTGCCGTCGGCCGAGAGGTCCACGGCGGCCTGCACGTCGTTGTTGATGTCGACGTTTATAAGCACGTCCATGCCCCCGATGCGTACCTCCTGCGGCGTGTCGTCCGGGGTTTGGGTGTCCAGCTCGCTGAACGAGACGAACGTCACGACATTCTGCGGGCGTTCCTTCACGTCCATCGGCGAGTCCTGCATGACGTAGTTGATGTCCGTGCCGCCCAGCAGGGCGACGTTGCCGCGGACGACGAGTTCGTCCACGGGACCTTTGGCCGTGGCGCCGAGGTCGAGATAGGCCTTGCCGTAGACCGCCGTGCCGGCCTTGCGGGCCACGTCGACGAACTGGAAATCCGAGGCCCGCAGCGCGAGGTCGGCCGTCATGCGCCCGAAGTCGGCGAGGCTGACCTCGCCGCCGACGGTCAGCGCGCTTTTGTTCGGGGCGTAAACCGCGTAGTCGTCGAACAGGATGCGGCTGCCGGCGATGCGGATCGTGTCCGCGGAGAGGCCGAACGACGTGCCGATCATCGGGACGCGGACGTCGGTCCCGGCGAACCGCACGCCTCCGTCGAGTTTCGGCCGCTCGGGAGTGCCGCCCGCGTGGACCCTGGCCTGAAGGCTGCCCGAAAGGCGGAGCAGGTCGGCGGGCAGGAAGACGTTGGCCCGCTGCAAGGGGAAGCCCGGGACGGTCACCGTCAGGTCGAGCGGGCTTTCGCGCCCCTCGCGGCAGTCCCCCTGCACGGTCAGCACTTCGGCTCCGTCGAGCGTCAGGCGCGCGTCGGCGAGGTGTCCCCGGTCCTGTTTGTAGAACAGCCCGAGGTCGACGCTGCCGAAACGCTGTTTGTCGTAGGTCAGCTCCGCCACCGAGACCCCGCCCCGGAGGGAGAGGCTGTCCGCCGCGAGGTTCAGCGTCAGGTTCGCGCCCAGCACGCCGTCGACGGGCGGGGCCGAGGGGAACAGCCCCATCGCCGGACCGACGTTCAGTCCGGCGATGTCGAGGCGGATGTCGTCGTCGTCACCGCCGCCCGGGGTCGTGCGGATCGCGAACCGCTGGTCGCCGTGGGTCATGTCGAGGTCGGCCTCCACGCGCTTGTCGAAGCGGTATGCGAGGTAGTTGCCGCGATTGACCGTCCACGGCTCGAAACCGAACAGCGGGTCGGGAGGCGTCACGCTCGCGCGGACCAGGCTGTCGGTCCACGTCACGTCCAGCCCGAAGCGGAATCCTTCGCGGCCGGCGCGGTTGCGCTGGTAGAGGTTCGCCTGCCCGGTGTTCCGCACGAGGTGGCCGTACAGTCCGGCCCGGGCGATGTTGTCGAGGTTCCCGGGGGCGTTCGCCAGCCCGAGGGCGTATTCCAGCCGTTTCCCGTTCTGGCGGATGTCGGCCGTCACGGTGTCGAGGACCACGTTCCCGTAGGCCAGTCCCTCCGTGCGCAGGCGGATCGAAACGGGCAGCGAGTCGCAGTTCGCCCCTTCGGCGTTCAGCGCGTCGAAGGCGATCTTCCGGGATTTCAGCAGGCTGTTGAGGATGTTGTCGGGACCCGCCGAGACCCGCAGGGCGAAGTCGGGGAGCGCGGGTTTCAATTGCTCCATGTCGATGCTCTGCGCGTCGATCTGTCCGGCCAGCGCCCGGGCGCTCCGGGTCAGCGCCGCGATCAGCGAGTCAGCGGATTGGGGCGTGGAGAACGTCAGCGACAGGTCGCCGGAAGCCGCTTCGGCCCGGGTTGCGGCCGAGTCGGTGTGCAGCGAGACGCTCGTCGGGCGGATGCGGTCCGTCCGGTGTTTGTTCCGGATTTCGATGCTGTCCAGCGCGATGCGGGCGGCGTAGGCCCCCTTTCCGGCGGCGGATGCGGAGGCATCGAGGGCGAACGATCCGCCGATCGGCTCCGGGCTGACGCCCAGCGCGGCCAGGTCGAACCCGAAGACGCTGCCCGAGAGGCCGATGCGCTGTTCGCGTTCGGTCAGCGTTCCGGAGACGGACAGCAGCAGCCGGAGCGCCTCGTCGCGGTCGGAGATCCGTCCTGAAAGACGCTGGCTGTCGAGTTCTGCGTCGAGTTCGATGCCCCCGAAGTCGCGTCCGCCGAACTCCGCGCGGTCGATCTGCGCCCGGAGGCTCGTCCGGGTCCGGGGCAGCAGCGGGTCGAAGCCCGTGCCGCGGGCTTGCAGGGTCAGGTCGACGATCCCCAGCGAATCGGCCGGGAGGAAACTGTTGAGCGGGAAGCTGTCGGCCCGGATCGCGGCGTCGTAACTCTGTTCGCGGGGGTTGAACCGCCCCTTCACGGAAAGTTCGCCGCCGTCGGCCGAGAGTGTCGAAGCCGTCGAGAACGTCCCCCTGTCCGCCCCGGCGGAGCCGCGGAGCCGGATCAGGGCCGGAATCGCCACGCGCCGCCGCAGGGCCGTGTCGGGGAGCAGCGCCTTGAGGAACGCAAGGTCCCGGAAGTCGCCCTCGAAGCGGGCCGACGCCTCCATCCGGTTGGCGTCGAGCAGGTTTTTCGCCGCGGCGTCGGCCTTGAGGTCGAGGTGTCCGGGCGACGAGATTTCCAGCTGCGTCTTTCCGATGTCGCCCAGAGTTCCCGCCGCGGAGAACGACAGCCGGACGGTCCGGTCGTCCAGCACGGGCGGGACCGCCTCCGGGGAGAGGTATTTCAGGTCCTTCGTGTTCAGGTCGGCCGAAAGGACGGCGTCGAGCGGCGAAGCCGGCTCCAGTTTCAGGATTCCGGCCCCGGCGGTGAGCTCCGCCCGGATTCGGGAGAAGGCGGTTTGCAGGTCGAGGCCGGAGAGGACGATGCCCGAGGCGTCCATGCCGAAACGTCCGGTCAGGTCGCGGACCGAAAGCCCGCAGCGTTCGGTGAACGCCGTCCGGCGGATTTGCAGCGCGATGTCGGCGCCCCGGTTGTACACCGAATCAATCGTGAGGTCGAGCGGCGCGAGGGCGATGAACGCCGGGTCGAACCCCGCGGCGGGACGGTGGCCCAGCCGGCCGTATTCGACGCTGTTGCCGGTCAGCGCGACGCGGCCGACCCGGACGGTCCATGGTGCCGACGCTTCGGTCGTCCCGGCGGAAGTCCCGCTTTCCGCTTCGGTCGGTTCGGTGAGGTAGGAGTAGGCGCCCCGGTCGAGCAGGACGCTTTTCACGGAGACCTGCTGGCTGTCCAGCAGCACCCGGCAGGTGTCGACGCTCCCGTCGGCCAGGCGGACGGAGAGTTCGGAGACCGCAGGGGAGGTCCGCATCCCGAAGGCGAGGCTCGAGACCGCGATTCTGTCGAGTCCCACCGTCCACGGCAGGGCGGCGGCGCTCTCCTTTTTCTCGGCGGGAGCCGCTTCGGTCAGGTTCAGCCGGATGTCCGCGTCGGCGAGAACGAGCCGGGAGATGCCGGCCGTGTTGGCCGAAAGATCGGCGCGGACGGCTTCGAGGGACAACTCTCCCGCAGCCAGGCGCAGATCCATGCCCGCCAAGGTGTCCTTGTAGTGGGCGGCGACGCGTTCCAGCGCGAAGCTCCGGATGACGACCTCTTTGCGGATCAGCGGCCACAGGGCGGCGTCGAGCGAGAGCCTTCCGCAGCGAAGGAGCGTGTCCGTCCTGTCGGCCAGCAGGGTGTTGTCCACCGTCAGCCGCAGCGGAAAGGCGAGGCGGATGCGTTCGACGGAGACCTCCATGCCGAGCGTCCGGGAGGCATAGGCGACGGCCCGTCGCCGGGCCAGGTCCTGAACGGCCGGAACATAGAGCAGCGCCGGGACCAGCAGCAGGACGAGGAGAATGACGAGCAGCGTCCGGAGCGTATGTTTGAGAATTTTTTTCAGCATTTGTGGAAACAGCGTGTTTCGGAATCCGGCAAAAGACAGGCCGTCGGCCTGTCTTTTGCGCGTGCGTGTTTGCGGCAAAGCGGCAAAATCGCCGCAAATTACAAAAAAAACGATGATCCGTCAATGGAACGCGCCAAAACAAACGGGCCTATTCGAGGCATATCCCGGCGTTCTGTCCGGTCTGTCCGGCCGGAAACGGAGGAGGCGCCGGGGACGGCGGGGACGGTGGGGACGATGGGGCGGGAAGCCGGAGCGGCTGTCGCACCGGGCGGGTCCGGAAAAAGAAAAACGTCCGGCCTTGTAGCCGGACGTTTCGGTGCAGTTCGCTGTCATTGAGCGTCTCCTGGCGGAGAGGGAGGCTCTTCTGGCTGAAAATTAAGTATTTACCTCCCAATAAAATTCAAGGCCGAATTTTTTGCGTTACCGAATGGCCCTCGCTGAATTTCCGCGTTGCTCCCTGTTTTGCATACGGTACTGCAAAAATAGGTAATAAAATGAACAATCCAAACTTTTCTGGTAAATTTTTTAATCTGTTTTTGGAGGCGGAAAATGGGTGGGTGAAAAATAAAAAAAGAGGCCCCCGGAGCGGAGATTCCCGGGGCGCTTTCTATATTATATATAGTAGGGTCGGTCGCTATTCCGGGTAGATCATTCGGATGGTGGCACCGCCGTCGATGGTCAGGGTCTGCCCGTTGAGAAAATCGTTTGCCTCGTCGCACAGGAAGAGGCAGGCGCGGGCGATGTCTTCCGGGGTGCCGACCCGGCCCGAGGGGTGGAAGGCGTGATCCTCGGGACGCAGCTGCTCCTCTTCGCGGACGTGGATCCAACCCGGGGCTATGGCATTGACCGTGATGTGGAGCGGGGCCAGGGAGACGGCCAGCGAATGGGTCAGCGAGTAGATGCCGCCCTTCGAAGCGGAGTAGGCCTCGGTTCCGGCCTCGCTCTGCAGGTAGCGGGTCGAGCAGAGGTTGATGATGCGGCCATAGTTGTGGTTGCCGTTCTGCTGGCGGTGGAGCGCCAACTGGCGGGAGGTGATGAAGACCGGGCGCAGGTTGGTGGCGATTACCCGGTCGAACTCCTCGATCGACAGTTCGGTGAGGGGCTTGAAGGTGCTGATCCCGACGTTGTTCACCAGGATGTCGATGTCGCCACAGGTCTCGAAGAGCTCCCGCATGCATCTTTCGAGGCTGACGGCATCGGTAACATCCAGCTGACAGAACCGGGCGCCGGTTCCGGCTGCAGTTTGGGCTCCGAGGACGGGATCGAGATCGCAGAAGACCACTTCATCTCCTTGCCGGGCAAAGGCTTTGACGATCCCCTTTCCGATTCCGTGGGCACCGCCCGTAACGAATACGCGTCTTTTCATGGTTTTCGGATTTTTCCACAAAGATAGCGCAGGCCGGTCACCGGAACAAAACTCTGTCACCGATTTTTCGCGGTCGGTAGGGGAGGAAGTTTCGGGGTTTTGCGGGGGTGTTGGATATGGAATATGAATACGGCCCGAAAGATCTTTCTTCCGGGCCGTATAACGTGGATGAGTTTGGATCTATAAAACGTCCTCGGGCGAGATGGGCTTATAGGCTCCGTCCTTGGCTTCGAAGATGACGCTGCCATCCTCCAGGCAGACCGTAGTGTGAAACACTCCTTTGGGCACTTGAATCGCAGGGCATTCTCCGCCGGCGCGAAGAATAAATTCCTCTGTCTTATGTCCCTGATCATCGTAGAACTCCTCTCTGATCGCGCCGCGGCAGACGACTACCGTTTCGGAAGTTTCCGGATGTCGGTGGATAGGGACTACGGTGTCTGACATCAAGACATTGATCATTCTTTGGGAAGAATCCTCGACTGAAGTTCTCAGATCATAATTCATCCTGCGACGAGGTGAGTTTTCTGCCTGTTCCTGGATGCTGTCAAAAAATTTGTTGTCGAGTTTTATATGAGTCATATTTCAATGCATAGATCTAAGGTTGATAAATCTATGATTGTTGTTTTATGGGTGTTAGAAAGCCTGTTGAGAAATTCCTGGAAGGCAACTAATAGGCCCGTAAAACAACCTCAAAAGCTTCAGCGTAGTTGAGCCCCCATTGCCCACCACGATAGGCGGCAAGTCCCGTTATAAATTCTGCGGAACGAGGGTGTGAATACGGACGCATTACTCCACGATACATTGAAAGAGCCTTAATCTTAGCCTCAATACCTTCTTTTCCTATCTCTACATAACAGTTGGGATTAAAAGAGTTCAAGGCGTTATTTATTTTCCATTCCGAACATGAAGGAACTTCCATATACCAGAACTCTTTCACTCGCTTTACTTCTGGCCGACGTTGGAATAGGCGGATTGCCTCTTGGCAAGCCATTGAGGTCTGTAGATGATCATTGTTCGTATCTGCAGGATGATGTGTTATGATGATATCCGGCTCGCTTTCCTTAATGGCAGCTTCAATAAACTGCACTAATTTAAGATGAGGTACTGTGTTCATCTCAATATTCGGAAACGTCCCCTCATAAATTTTATTCACCCCCAAGAATTTATTAGATTCATTTGTGTCGTCACCAAGTTCTTCGTCTGAAGGACGGAAGGCGCGAGCCTTTGCTTCTGTGCACATGATACATACATCCACGGTATTGCCTTGATGTGACCATTTCCACATCGAAGCTCCTGCACCAAGCGTCTCATCATCGGGATGAGCCACGACAAGTAAGTATTTCATCGTTTTTTATATTTAGTATTATACAGTTTTAGAGTATTCAACAAACTTATCATGCATCCATTGTGGGTATTTACCGCATGCTGTATATAAAATTGCAAGCACGGTCCACCAAATAAGACGGATATCACCGAAGAAAGAAGCGTGCTTTACGTAATACACATCCAACTTCAGGCGAATGGGCAGCACTTTGTCATTATACTCATTTTCGTTAGGAAACTGATCTCCATAGATGTAATCCCAAAGGCTGGACTGGCTGGTAAGTCCACAAGGGACTGTAACCGCAATAGCATTCTCTCCACCCCGGGTGATCTCTACCTGATCGACAGCTGCAGGACGAGGTCCTACTATGGACATTGTTCCGTTCAAGATATTGATAAGTTGAGGCAGCTCGTCAATTTTCAGCCTGCGCATAATTTTCCCCCACCAAAAGATGCGATCCTGTTCCGGTCGAAGTGACGCCTCATTTGCTCCACGTACTACACGCATCGATCGGAATTTCCACATTTTGAATCTTTTATTATCCTTTCCCACGCGATTGGCGAAGTAAAATAGCGGCCCGGGATCACTGATTTCAGTCAGGATAATTGAAATAATCCAGATCGGCGAGGTGCCCACAATGCCAATGATGGCGCAAATCACGTCAAACAGACGCTTAAAGAATCGGTATATCATAATCTTTCTCGTGTCTAATCAACTAGTTTGATTATAATAAAATGAAGGGATTAGTTGTTGTTTCGGAGTGCATCCTGTGCAATGTCAGTACTCGATTTTGGCCTCTCGCCTGCGTATGTCTATGGTATGCAAAATCGTATACCGGCTCTCGAGAGAGTACGTTGGCCAACATCCGGTCTCAAGTTTTTCGGAGAAGAGACTTTTTATTACATCTTTACTCCTGACTTTGCTTTCCTGAACTCGGGATTCATCTGTTTCTTAAAATTTCCCCAGGTCCCCCAAAAGAATGCAGGAAAATCGCCACATATCCAATCTTGATAATACAAGCTCTTGCCAAAGAATTTAAACCAGGACGGTTGGGCTTTAAAACGGTTCGGCGATTTCAGAAACCACAGAACATCGAAACCTAAATGGCGCAAACTCTTGCCACTCTCATACTGGTATTCCCGTAGCGGCAAGCCTATCGTGGTATCTGCTATCATCGTAGCATAGTCCATACCGCTTTTGAAGGCAGAACGCACACAGGCCGGTATGCGGGGATTAATCTCCATAATCAGTAATTCTCTTGTATCGGGATTTTCGATCAGGTCAAAATCGGCGAAGCCCACCCAACCAATGGTTTTCAGTACGCGACAGCATACATCGGCTATTTCAGGATTGTCAATGGTCACATTGCAACAACTTGAACCGCCGTTTACAGGGTAGTATCTCTGCTTCCATATCACACTTGTGTATTTGGGTTCTCCCTCTGCATCAGTCATCGCCTGTACTTTTACTTGCTTTCCGCCGGGTTTGATAAACTGTTGCAGATGGCATTCTCCATACTGCTCATGAATTGCGGGGTAAACAGCCGTTAGTTCTTCCAGGGTGTTCACCAATGTCATTCCCCGACCTCCACTGGTCAGGTTCGGTTTTAAGAGTCCAGGATAAGGAAATTCTTTGAGTTCTTTTGCCTCCAATCCTTCGACCTTTGCCAAATCTATTGTAAATGGATGTGGAAAACCATTCTCTTTGCACACGGTCATCAAGTTGTTTTTGTTGTATCCCATCTCAAACACTTGACGGTCAGGTATCAGTACCCCTGTTATTTTTTGCAGTTCCTCCTTGTGGAAGCTCATAAATTCTGCCGACTTATCAGACGTAGGTATCAGCACATCGAAATGATGTTCCTTCAGAAATGCCAACATGTATTCTGCATATTCCGGTTTATGGCTGCCAATGCCAAGGAAACGTTCGTTCGCAAATTTCGTATGGTAGCCATACTCTGTCTTGTCATCGCACATTACAGCTACCCAATACCCCGTCTTCTGTAGGCATTCGGCCATGGCCATGGCATGAGCAGCACCACCATCCAAAATCAATACTTTCTTCATTCTTTGTTTTTTCTTAATATCCTATCACTATTCTCTGTCATTTATGTTATTTCTCTACCATTATTGCTTCGCCATGTCCTCCAGCAAGACCCATTGTCGTGAATACTACACGTCTGCAGCTGTCCGTTCCCAGCGGGAAGCGCATTACTCCATACTGGACGATGAGCGGAATCCAGTCCTTCTTACACTCCCAGACGGTTTCCAATTTACCATCAGTTCTCAGCATTTTCATGCGTGCGATGTTGTCTTTTTCATTTTCTCCTCCTTCAACGCCTGTTGAGTAGAAAGCACGCCCGTCTGCAAACGAAGCCATGCCATGGCAAGGCCCTTCCATGTCCTCCAAAACCTCCAGGCGTTCAGTTTTGCGGTCCATGCGTACGAAATGTACGGTGTCAGGACAACTTCCGGCATCTGTTCCCCAGGTAAGGGCATTTTCGGTCATACAGACTCCAATTGCTCTCCAATCCTGGCTGCCCTGACCGACCATACGCCAGGTATCACCATTGTCTTTGCTCTGATACAAACGGTTCTCGCATCCACCCTCGCCATAATCGCCTGTCCCCATCCATAGACATTTTGCATAGGTATCCCACTTTATGAAATGAAGATGACGAATGTCGCCTGGAATAAACTCTTTTACAATCTGCCAGGTCATACCGTGGTCTTTTGAACGCCAAAGACGGATTGCGTGGTCTCGTTTTGGATTGAGCAGGTACTCTGTGAAAAAAACCGTGCCGTCAGGTGTTACGCATGCTCCTTGGTGGCCAGGTTTGTTACCTTGGAAGTCTGTCCATATATTCACGACTTTGCCTGAAGGGGAGAAGACGAGCACCTTTCTCTTTGCGGCGATCAGTATGTTGCCGTTTTTCAGAGGAAGTAGGATGCGGATATCATTGCGCGTGCCTTGGGTCAGAATACGGCCGCAAGTCATCAAACGTTCCTTTAGTCCTCCGGGCACGGTGAATACTCGACTCTTGCGCTGGCCATTGTAATCCACTGCAAAGAAATGCCTGCCCTTGGCTACCCATATTTTATTTGGCTCCTGATACAATGCTCGGCCATTCATCAGTTTCTTGAACTGTATCATGATTTTAGTTCTTGATGACACTTTGTAATTCTCGTTCGAGACCATTCATGTAATGCTCCAAAGTGAAATGTTTTTTGAAATATTCACGTGCATTTGTGCCGCATTGGTCAAAGTCTCGTGGATTTTCAATGTAGGCCTGCATCAGCTTGGCTAATCCTTCATAGTCTCCGGCCGGCACACAACTGCCACAGTGCGCCTCTCTGATGATCTCTTTAGCTCCACCGTTGATGGCTCCAAGGATTGTTTTGCCTGTGGTCATATACATTTGCATTTTGCCCGGGATGGTGTCGCCAACCTCGTTGTTGCCACGGAGGGTGATAAGTAACACGTCTGCCATTTTGTAGAATTTAGGCATCTCATCACGCTTCTGATTACCGTAGAAGACCACATTCTCTTCTAATCCTTCTGTTCGTACAATTTGCTCTAATTCCTCTCGCATCCGACCATCGCCTACCATATGGATCTTATAGTCTTTGCGTTTGCCAAGAATCTTTGCTGCCTTGATGATTACATCGGCTCGTTGCCCTTTGCCTATGTTTCCGGCAAACATGAAATCTGCCACTTCGTTATTATCAGCCGTCATGTCCATATCCAGCATAGCCATATCAGCATGTTGTGGCAGATATGCCATTCGTTCCATCGGTACACCGTTCACTTTGTGTAAATAGTCGATAAACGGGCGAGATGTGACCAATATCCGATCAGCGGCTTGATACAATTTTCGGCTTATCTTGTTTATTGGCCACATCAGTGGGTTCTTTTTGCTCTTGAGCATTCCTTCAGCAGATACTGGCCACAGGTCCAATGTATAGAATATCACTGGCGTACCCGCCAATTTTTTGTATTCCAGAGTTGCAAACATCGAGGTGATAGGACTCAACTGGTAGCCGAGAATGATATCGTATTTCTCTCCATCAGCTATCATCTCTTTCACTTTTTTCTTACTGGACAATGCGAAAGAAATATAATTTCTGATTAGTTTCAGAGATCCGTTACCTCTTGGCGTCTGATCCACATGTACCACTCGTACTCCCGTCAGCTTTTGGTATTCTTTCTCTTTATTTACTCTGCTTTCTTCATTCTCATAGCCAGTGAATACTACTCCTTTGGGGTAATTCGGTACGCCACAAAGTACAGTAACCTCGTGCCCTCGCTTCACTAATTCCGGTGCAATATCATTAATCTGGAACTGCTCAGGATTATAGTATTGCGACACTATCAGTATCTTCATTATGCTATTTTATCTAAATTCTTCAAGAATTCTTCAGGGTTAGATACCAGCCCAGACAACGTTTTTAGGGTCATGTCATCCAACTCCCACCATTTCGATTTCAGCAATTTCTCAATCGTTACAACGTCAAAGCGGTATCTAATTACTTTTGCGGGACAACCTGCCACTATTGCATAGGGAGGTACATCTTTCGTGACGATTGTTCCAGCTCCAATAGCTGCCCCTGTTCCAATAGTTACACCTTGCATGATGGTTACTCGATTGCCAATCCATACATCATGGCCAATAGTTGTACGCTTGAGAGGTTCGATATTAAGATCACCAAGATGAACTCCGGTTCCACCACCTACATTGTAGAAGACTGGTGAGGTGCTAACCCAATTTAACGGATGCTTTGCACCTCCTACTACAAAGCCGTTGGCTATGCTACAGAAAGAACCAATATCGCATGAATGAACTTCACTATCATAACCGATATATGAATAACGACCTATGGAAGAATCGTAGAACTCCGTGCCGGAGTAGATCTTGGCAGTCTTATTTATCTGACTGTTCAGGATCGACTTTCCACGCAGTATTTTTTTGAAGAACCTGGCATATAAATAACTTAGTGTCATTAGAACTTGATATTTTTCTTGATTATGTCCATCTGGTAATATGGATTCCAGTTGGTGTCTATCTCTTTGAAACAAGCTTTGCGAACTTCTTCTCGTTTGTCAGATTTCACTGCAAACCATTTGCTGATAGTAGCAATCAGATCATCTATATCATCCATTTTAAAAAAATCGCCGGTATTGCCTGCATGAATGGCTTCATATTCAGGCATCTGCCATTCAAAATAATTATGAGTAATGACGGGACATCCAAAGATTAAGGCGTGCATTGCAGTTAATCCGACATTGCCTGGAGAAACACACAGGTCAGCATTATAGATGAGTTCTGCATTGGTCTTTTCATCATAGCTAGCGCCGTAAAACCAGACTTGATCATTCAAATCAAGGCTTTTGACTTTTACTTTTAGGTTATCGCTTTCGCTACCATCTCCCACAAATACCATATTGTACTTTTCTCCTTTGTTGCGAAGACGTGCAAGAGCATCCACTATCATATCAAGTTTCTTTACCTTGGTTAAACGGCCAATGAAAATGATAGTGGGAGAACTGTTCTGGAAATGATCATTGTAGATACTCGACGTTTTAATATTCTCACGAATAGCTTTTTGAATGTCATAGTCTAGGGAGTTGTGGATGACAAAGAGTTTCTCTTGAGGGATACCTTGTTCGATTAGTAACATTTTGGCGCGATCACCATACACAAAAGTGCCTGATGCATTACGATATAGCCAGAGTTTCATCTTTGCCTCATATCCAGATTCCTTACCGTACCACCCGTGGGTCCATAGGTAGAAATGTTTTTTTCTAAAAAAAGTGTATGCTAATATAAAAAAGACCCAATCGCTGATAGAACGCGTTTCAGGGAGAATTAAATAATTCTTGTAGTCTCTTCTGAAAAGCAGTCGCAAATAATTGCGCTTCCAATACCATTTCTGGGGATTACCGTATGTTTTGTAATACGTCACATTCTTTAGTAATGACGTATCCATTTCCTTGATATCTGACTTCGTTTTACCAAAGTACCAATCGCAATCATATTCATTGTCGATTGCTCGAAATATAGCCTCGCGATAACGAGGCGCTGTGTTGTATATTAAGCAAAGTTTCTTGGACATATTATTTCAAAAACAATTCTACTTATTTTCTATCATCTTTGCTGATGATATTGTATAATCTGAGCCTTGTCGCTGTACCCTCGGTAATGTTTGGGATGATTCCACTTTCCTATTCTATCTTTTAACAGTGTGTTATTATGTGCTCAGAATGTAAAAATGAAGTACGCCATGATCCATAAAGATATTGTCAAAGACTCTGATTTTTCGTATGTAAAGGTCTTTAACGAAATAGGATTACGTCCCATGTCTCAATGGTGACTTCTGTATACAATGTACCTTTTGTATCCGTTCACGAATTACATTATCAAGGACGTGTATTACAATCCTATTCCAAATGGTATATGGCTTAAATGTTCTCGGGCTTATCTTTGTTGCTTGTTGAAGTGCTAATTGATAGATTAAGTGAAATGTTTATCCTATCTGCCCTTTCATTAGTTTGAATATCCGATAGCAGTGATGAGGAAACATCTTAAAAAGTAACCCTTCAATGCGGTACTTGAGTATAGTCGATTTTTTCAAGACGTCAAATAAATGTCGATTGTCGAATAATACCTCATTCAATAATTTGTGCTGTCTTTTATCAGGACCGATATTATTTAATGCATTATTTAGATACATTGAAATCATGTTGATGAAAACATGTTGGTACTCAGCTGACACTGTAGTATTGAATGCATTAAGATTATTACACACAATATTTACCAGGTCGAAAGACTTCTTCGGATTAACTGTTCTACAAATTGAATTCTGATTCAAATAAACAAAGTATATTAGTTCATTTGAAAATGAAACTTTTTTAGCCAAATAGAATGCTCGTGGAATCAGTTCGGAGTCTTCATGAAAGATACCTTCAAAAAACTTCAACTCAAAAGTCTTAAAGAATTTTGCTGACCATATTGAGAATGGTGCACAAGGTTGCATATTCCATTTTATAAAGTCTCGTCCAGTAATTGGAGTTTCATCAGAGTATGACATACGACGTTGAGGTACTCCATTAACTACATTTGCTGCACAGAAGGTAAGTACATCTGGGCGCTCTTCCCTCAATTTATCGGTGAGCATACCAAGGCAGTTCTCTGCTATCCAATCGTCAGAATCAACGAACATATAGTAGTCGCCCTTAGCTACACGCATACCATGGTTACGAGCAGCGCTCAAACCGGCATTGGGCTGAGAGAATACATGTATATTCGGGAATTCATCTGCAATACGAGAGATTATTTTAAGACTATTGTCTTTTGAGCCGTCGTTTATGCAGATGATTTCGTATTTGTTCTTTGCTATATTTTGAGCCTCGCAACTGCGGATGCACCTTTCGACGAAAGGCTCAACGTTATAGACAGGAATAATGATGGATAGAATCACGTTATTGCTGAATTTTATGTTTGATGGAGACAATAAGTTGAGTAAGTTTCGGGCCTAAGAACTTTTGTACAGCAACCTTTCTTTTTTCACCCTTCGTTTTCCAGGATGCTGTATAGTGATGAATGGAGCGTGACTTATTGGTGAGAGTTAGAATTCCAGTATGGTGATCCAATGGACAAAAAAACTCAGGAGCATAAAGATAGCAATCCGCTGAGAAATCCATGTCATCATCGATCTTTTTGATACCTGCTTTATGGAAAGCCTCTGATGTAAAGTTGACAATGGTTTTTGTTGATACCAATTTACCATCGACCATATAATGCATATTGGAATAAGTATCAATTAAATCTTTGAGTAGGCCGAGTCCTGGGTTTACTCCTAGACCGAGTCCAGGAGCGATGGATTTCTCCATCCCTCCTGCTTCTGGTGAAGGACACTCGTAGGCCATAAAGTTGCCACGGGCAATGATATCGTCAAGAGGTTTGATTACCTCAACATCTGTATCAAAGTAGAGTCCTCCATGCTTATATAGAATCCAAAAACGTGCAAAGTCACTTACAAAAGCATATTTCTTAGCAGCATATGCCTCTGCTGTATATGGTATCATATTAACATCGAAGTTATCTTCATTCCACTCTTTAATCTCGAAATCTGGAAGATTTTTTTTCCACGAGTTGATACATATGATGGCATCTTTAGGCAGAGGATTTCTGCCAAACCAACAATAATGAATGACTTTTGGTATCATAATTATATCTTTTTATATTGCAAATCATTTTCTCGACACCATTGAGTGTCATATTCGGTTCCATCAGTACAATGGATGATATTTAGCATGAAAAACATGATGATTATATATGTTTTATCTTGTAAAAATGGAGAGCCTGTCTGCCACATAATAAAGATTACAATAAAAGGCATGATACGGAATAATGACCATTTTATCCCTAAGCGCAAAGATTCAATCTTGTAAGCCTTTAAGTATATGATAATCAATAATATGCTGCCTAATATTCCAAAAGACATGAGGGCGTCAAGAATAATATTGTGCGCTGAGTAAGACATCAGGGAACCCATAGCGTCACCAATTAGAGGATATGCTCCATTCCCTTTTCCAATCAGAGTACACTCAATATTGTTGCTTAAGTACTTAAGGCAATCATCATATATAAGCCCCCTGATGCCCATGCCTGCTTGGCCTCCATCACCTTCGATTCGCCCTGTGTAGTTAAAGATTACAGTATCAATATAATCAGACATGTAAATTGAGGCAAACCCTATGATGAAGATGATGGTTAGTGCGAATCCCACAATAGCAAAGGTTGACCTTGATCTCATTAAATGCAAGGCTAATATTACTATCATTGTAGCCAAACCAAGAAGATAAACACGGGAAACTGTTAGGAATGTGATGAAGAATAATACTCCTATTAGTATTATTATGGACAATTTTTTCCAAAGTTTATACTTGCGTGTCATGAGCATCTGAATAAGGAGGGTGACAATAGTCAAGGTATATATCGGGAATCCCATTGCGCCACCTAACTGGTTTTTCTGGCCTTCGTCTACGGATCCTTCGCCCAAGCGTATTTCACCTGCGTAATCGGTATAGAGGAACGCATCAATGTTACCACCTTGTACCATAAACACACAGATCATTGCTATCAAAGTGGAAACAATAATCACCCACATCGCAAAATATCCGTCATATCGATTAAAGGGTTTGTTGTTAATGAGAGAGAAGGTATACAATGGAACCAGTAATGGGAAGAATGAAGCTGCTAACGTTTTGTATTGTATATCATGGATAAACCATATTAATAAAAATAAGGCAATAAAGAAACTCATTAACAAACTTGGTTTGATGCCTCGGGAGCGAGACATAAACAATTTAATCAAAGCAGCTCCTTGCACAATAAAGTCGGTGGCTATGCCTCCAATATTCAGTGAATTATAAAACGGAATAAGTGCCATCATGAGATATAGAGTAGCCATCTCATCTCCTAAAACGATAACGAGCAAAGACAGGCCTAATGCACCCATGACAAAAACATTTGCAGGTTCCATGAAATTGGATATACCTGCTAGGGCTGCAATAATCATATAGATAATAAATAGCACCTTCTTGCTCATTTTGTAGAGGCATTAGATTTGAATCGTTTATAAAATTTAAGACCGGCCGGTATGCTTATCAGGCTTATAATGACAGATGGTGAGTCATTAAACATCTTGAATAAAGGTATTTTCGCGAACATACACATACTGATGTAGTGTCCCATGTATTTAATCTTGTCGCGAAGACTCTTAGCATAAAAACGGTAATATTGCGCGTAAAATAGAGCCCATCCTTTGGGGTATTTCAAGTATAGTGAAGCCGCATTAGTCGTATAACCATCTTCTTGATATTCGCACCGCATAAGGAAGTCGTTCAGAATCAGAAATTCGTATTTCTGATCTATTTGGTCATAGACGTAACCTTCTGTAACAAATTTTTCACCTGCTATTTCAGGAAATGGGAACTCGCGAAGAACAGATGTTTTAAATACTAATGATGTGTCCCCAGTAAAACCTGTCTGATAAATATCGTGGAGAGTACTCCTTTTGAGATTTGGTAGATTTTGAGATGTTTGCCTATTAATAATTAGTTTTTTGGCGATTATTCCGCAAAGAAACTTGTCGTCTTGAAGACCTTGATGTGTTTCTATAATTTTTTTGACCGTACCTTCTATAATTTGATCATCACTATCGATGCAAAAAAAAAGAGGAGTACAACAAAGCCTTGTGGCTACGTTGTGCGCTCGCATTTTGCCTCCATTTGTTTGTTTGTGATAAATAATCTCTATCTTATTCTCTCGTTGCCATTTCTCTACAACTTCTTGAGTATTATCCGAGCTACCATCATCGATTATAAGCCAGATAAAGTCTTCAGTAGGCTCTTTACACAAACTTTGGTATAAATTAGGTAGAATGTATGCACGATTGTATGTCGGTGTAAAAATTGTCAGAGTTTTCATATCAATATCCTAATTTTCAAATATATTTTTCAGGAATACTAAAGATTTGCTTCTTAGGTAGTCAATCTTTTTATTTACACGATCATAGTCAATGCTATTAAGAGTGAGCCCTTCTAAGTCTTTAGACTTGAATATGAGGCGATCTTCGAGGCTAAAAAGCGAAAGAAGCGACATGAAACGAGCTGCGCCTCTTCCTTTATTGGCATAGACTACAAATGGCTTATTGAAGATGATAGAAAAAACTGTGGCATGGAACGAGTCGGTAATTATAAATTCAGCTTCCCTGAATCCGCGAAGCCATTGCTCAAGGGGGGGCTGGATACGTAGCTTGATGGGCACATTCACTTCATGCTCATCCACCTTACAATTTACTTCAAACGGCTTCCAGTTATTAGGTTTAGCGAGCATATCAACCAATTTATATTTATCTGGATTTTTATCTAATATATGTACCAGAATTTGGCCTGCGGATGGTTCAGTTTCAACTTCATCTATTAGTTTCTCGTAATCTACTCGCTGTAGAAGGAGGGTGGGATCAAGAACATGCTCTGCCTTTACACCCAAGTAATTTTTACAGAGATTTACTCCAGAAGCTTCACGCACGCTGATAGAATCAAACTTAGTAGCCAAAGCTTTGCACATATCAGTGTCAGAAGAAGAGAACTCCCACTCATCTGTTCCGAATGATGCTGCGTAGGCACAACGTTTCACATCCCAATCCGTAGTAAAGCGAAGGAAGGTAAAGCCGATGTCGTTATATGACGGACGCCATACTTGATCACTCCCGACTACATAAGCATCGAAGTCGGATTCCTTGATTTGTGGGTTGGCGTAGTCAACAATCTTGGTTTTTATATGGCGGCTGACAAATCCTAAGGTGTTCTGAGTAAAGACTGGATAGTCTTTTATATATTGCTTCTCTGTGAATATTGGGTATTTGTATTTGCCCAATACTTTAAGTATTAAACGTTTGGTGAGAGAGATAAGGAATCGAGGGTATTTTGGTTCTTTAAACTCGTTACGTTGTAGCGTGATAGTGGTATGACCCATTCTGTGAAGAACGGTAGATAGGGCATAGTTTTGGAGTATACCTCCATAGTTTGTTCTCAATGGCTGAGTAATAATTGCTATTTTCATTTCAATGTGATTCCCTTCTGATATTTATTCCAACCACAACTCTTATTTCTAAAGTTTATAGAGGTAATAAGAGAGCGTTTCTGAAGAGTAAAACTACTATGCGTATATGACAGTTTATGCCCGATTCTCCCCCCCCCTCCCTCGATGGACTGTTTGTAAGGCTTTATTTATCAGTGTTTTGATGTTGCTTTTAAGCTTGCGGTATCGCTCTTCTCTTGTTGGCTTAGAGCATCTTTTCATTAACTTGAGAAGTGGCGTAGAACCAAGATGTTGAAAGAAATAGGTGCGCATCGGATTAATTCCAGGAGAATGGATACATGCAGGATTTTTTGGTATGACGGCTTCGTAGGATGTCTCGGAAACGCGACATTTATCTAATTTCAGCATGGCTTCGCCCTTCTCGGTATTGAGAAAGATAAGACTGGTTCCTTTGTCATCATCCATTTTAGGTACTATGCCATTGATCCCCCAAAAGTCGGCCATCGTTATATCGCTCATACTTTGACCACAGCGTGCTTGACACGAATAACATGAAGGACGAAGGATGACATTTTTAAGGAAGACATTCATGTAAAGATCTTTGTCAAATGGAGAGAGTAGAGAAAGACTCTCTCCATCCCGATTATAATTGATCGAGAATCCAAATTTCTTCCACCCGTTCAGTTTGTTACGGAACTCTATGTTGTTGATACGCTGCCCTTCCTTGATAACCTCATCGAGATACATTCCCCAAACTTTAGGGCTTGGAGTACCATGACAGATGAAGTCAACAGATAGTAGGTTTTCGTAGGGCTTGTGGAGATATTGGTGCAATCCTGCTATCTGACAAGGTGTACCAGAGAAAAGGACTTGGCGGCCTTCGTGAAGAAAACGCTTTACATTCTTGTATGCATCTTCTATGCGAGCTTGTACATATTTGGAACCCATGAAAGCTTCTATGCCCTCCATATCTTCCGTATAGTCAATGACTACTTGCCAATTCTTATCGAAACGAGCGCCAAATACAACTCCTCTTTCGTTGATGGTTTTCTCGGCAAGGATGTGAAATACACCTCCTGAAGAAGACTTGAGTCGGATCCTCTCATTATTATTAATAATGGCAAGAGTCTTTAGTGGCTTACGTTTATCAAATGGATGGAGTTCGTTGCAAACTTTCTCGCAGAGGCCACAATCAATGCAAATATTCTTATTCACTTGGGGATAAAGGAATCCTTCGTTATCAGCAGCCATCGTTATGCAACGCTTGGGACATATTGTAGCACAGGCACTACAGCCACAGCAGTTTTGCTTATTTGTAATATTTATCATTTTCTTATGGCGATTATTCGTAACCCTTTATTCAAGAAGAACAAACGTTCATTCTTCGTTAATCCAATAAAGAATGCGCTAAAACCTACAGAGAGTATACAAGAGGCGACTACGGTTATAAATCTTATCCAACCCATTTCCATCTGCGAATGAACGAGTATAGGAAGGAGTATGGAGACAACGATCACTGCAAGAACTGGTAGGTATATATTGCGCACGTATTGTTTGATTGAAAGTTTGATATTTTTACGTAATAAGACCATTCGGCAAATTTGAGCAATAATCTCTGCACATAAATGAACGATAAAAACAGAGTAGGCCGGAGCTCCAAGATTAAGTACTATATAAGATATTGGCAAGATAGTGAGTAGAATGCCTCCGACCATCAATTGATAGGTTTTCACATTGCCAGTTGCTTGATTGGCGGTAGTGTATGGATTAGCTGTGGTAAAGAGCAACGATATGCATAAAATAAACTGCGTGAAAATAATTGTATTTTCTGGTACCTCTTTGAGCCAAATAGTTAACAAAAATTTTGTTTCTAGTAATACGGGAAGCGAGATAAAGTAAAGCAAGAGAAAAGAGAAGCGTGCACTACGGAACATAAGACTGTGCATTTGTTCTAGATTGCCTTCTGCGTAATTCTTGGTAATCTGAGGATTGATTGCTGTTTGAAAGCCTGTCACAAATTGTGTTACGGTTGACTGTACTTGAACGGCGATCCCTCTTGCCGCATTGATGACCGGGCCAAAAAATATGTTAAGCATCATATTTAATCCTTGATTGAAGAGGATGCTGGCGAGGTTCCCAACGAAACTCCATCCGGCAAAACCTGACATCTCTTTGAAGAGAGGTTTATTGAATTGCCACACAAGCTTGGATTCCGTGAAATGCTTGTGGCAGTAACCAGAGTAAATTGAGCGAATAATTATTTGAATCATCAATGTGAGTATCGCGTATACAATCAGTTTATCATACGGAGAGAGCCAAAGGAGATATACTATTAGAAGTTTTAATGAAACCTCTAACACTGAAATATAGGCGAAGGCTGACATCTTTTCATGAGCAATAATATCTGCATTATAAGGGGCTGACATAATATTGACAGCACAAGAAAGTATCGAGCATTGATAGACCCATATGGCTGCAGTCATTCGACCTTCCGGGATGACAAGTTTTTCTAGAAGAAACCATAGACCAATGGTTTCACCTAGTACGATAATTGTGATGGCGATAATAGCATGAATTTGAACAGAGGTGTTGAATACACTTTTGAGTTTACTTTCATTCCCTGTTGCCAACTCAAAATTGAGGTATCTTTGGGTGGATGATACCATAGCTGAATTTATGAAAGTAAACATTGTGACGATGCCCCCGACAACATTGAATACGCCAAAGTCTTCTACGCCAAGAGCCTGTAATACAACCCGAGAGGTGTAGAGTGATACAACCATAATGAATAGCATTCTGATGTAAAGCATCAGTGTGTTTTTTGCTATTCGTTTATTGTTAGTTGCAGAGTTTATCATCGTAGCATTAATGTTGTCGTTTAAATTTACTTTAGTGTGAATATTTCAACCATTTGAATCCTCTAATTTTCTCTAATGAAAGTATTATTGTGGTGATTATCAGCGATATGCCTGCTGCTATTGTAAACTTTACAAGAGATGAAAGATTGGGACTTTTCCCCTCTATCAGAGTTAATATAGACAAAGTTATAAAAAGGATATTATAGTGAGAACAGTATATGATAGTGCTTGCACTACGTAATTGCTTCGCATGAGAGCATGTGTAGTCAGTAAATGATAGAACATACATTAACAAGAAAAGACATGATGGAATAAGCATCAAATAGCAATCTCCTGTCAACCATATGTTACGAACAAAACGGTACTCTAACTGTAACAATATAAGAGATGCTAACGCAGATATGCTTAATGTGAGTCTGCTTATTTTTGTGGGATTGTAGTTTATCAATGATTTGCCCACTGCTATCCAGAATAATGATACAGGGAAGCTAATAGAAAGATGTGTGCCCGTGATTTGATAAAAAGCATCTTCTAATTTGCTGAAAGAATCTGGGAAAAGATGATAATAAGATGTCCCCAAAGTAATAGTAATATAGATTAATGCAGTAATGAATATTAACCATCTATCATTTAATAGCTTTGAGAGAACATATACGATAATGGTTCCAATAATTGATGCTGCAATATACCAAGAGGCAGCAAATGTGCTACCAAAGACTAAGGAACGCAAAATAAACACGAAACCTTGAGATGAGAATACAATAGCTCGATTAGCATATACAAAATATAGTCCCCATACTATAAACCAGAAGAGGTATAGAATTGAAAGTCTTTTAATGTATCCTATTAATTGTTCCTTTCCTGGATTTCTTCTGAAAAAGAAGAAAGCTGATATTATGAAGAAAATTGGTACGGCTAATCTGACATAAGGTTTCATCCAAATAAAGTAAAACTCTGTATGGATCTGAATAATTAGAAAGGATAAGATAAATTTCAGTACGTCTATACTATCATACTTTATTTTAATTGTATGGGGCATTTTGGGATATATTTATTATACGTGTATTGGGTTTTATTGCTGCTTTAACCGTTTTTACCTTATTTCTCTAAGGCCTATTATTTCGTTTGTTGTTGCTTATTTTGAGAATTAGAACAGCAACGATATGAGCAAATTTGTTTTTTGTGGGAGGATAGTTTGTCTCTATTTTCTATTGGATTATTAGTTATTCGATGAGAATTTAGTTTCTGCCAAGAGTCGTGTGAAAGTTTGACTGCGTTATTCCTTTCAAATCCCTCCCCTTGAGCAGAATATTCAAACCTTCTTTTGTGTTGAAGAAAAGCTTATGCTTTAATTTGTACAGAGATTGAGGCTTTATCTAAAGATATCTTTTACGCATTTTGTATTTTTAGTTGCTCTGGAATATGGACTTTGAAATAATGCATAGAACTATTTCTATTCAAAAGCATTGGTTGTCTATAACTTATCAGCTTTCTCTTGAAGTGATCATCTTTAATTAATTATGTGTAAGTGATACTGTCTATCTAGTATCAACCATTATTGCAAGGACAATATCTCATTTTATAGTTGTCGTTTCTATTAGGCTGTATCACTCTGGTAAATTAATCGCTATTGTATTATCTTCAATAAAGATGAATCCGGAGTAAGCAAGTTTGACATGGATCTGGTATGCCTGAAAATGTGGAATATTATACTAATGCAATGCAGTTTTTATTACCCTCATTATAATCCTATATAAACTTTCTATATTCCGAAAAATGTCAGTGGATTTCAGCTTCCGACTTAAGTATATACGTCCAATAATGAAATAGTTTTATAACGTGACAGATAAATATTTGTAGGATAGGAGTGCCAACCTCAAATCAATATGTCTTGTAAAGTTGTATGTGTCTCTTTACTATCTGTAATGTATTTTTTAGCAATAGAGACATTAGACTGTATTTGTAGGAAACCGCTGTACGTCTGAGAATTTTTAATTATTTAGAGGGATTAGACTTCCTTTCGCCACACCATCTTGTTCACTACGCCAACGTAGCTCTGGATGATCTTCACTACCTTGGTGGAGACATTTTCATCCGTGTAGTCAGGAACCGGAGTGCCGTAGTCGCCGTTCTTGACAAGTTCTACTGCCGTGTCGACGGATTGGAGAAGTCCTTTGGTGTCGATGCCGGAGAGAATAAAGCCTGCCTTGTCGAGAGACTCGGGACGTTCGGTCGAGGTGCGGATGCAGACTGCCGGGAAAGGATGACCTACGCTGGTGAAGAAAGAACTCTCCTCGGGAAGGGTGCCCGAATCGGATACGACAGCGAAGGCGTTCATCTGAAGGCAGTTGTAGTCGTGGAATCCCAGCGGCTGCTGAACCTGTACGCGCGGATCAAGCTTGAACCCGGTAGCCTCGAGACGATGACGGCTGCGGGGGTGGCAGCTGTAGAGAATCGGCATGTCATACTTCTCGGCCATCGCGTTGATCGCATTGAAAAGGCTGAGGAAGTTCTTCTCCGTGTCGATGTTCTCCTCGCGGTGAGCACTCAACAGGATGTAATGCCCCTTCTTGAGTCCGAGTCTCTCGTGTACGTCGGATGCCTCGATTTCGGCGAGGTTCTGGTGGAGTACCTCGGCCATGGGCGAACCGGTGACGTATGTACGCTCACGGGGAAGTCCGCATTCTGCCAGGTATCTTCTTGCATGCTCGGAGTAGGCGAGATTGACATCCGAGATGATGTCCACGATGCGGCGGTTCGTCTCCTCCGGCAGGCATTCGTCTTTGCAGCGGTTGCCGGCCTCCATGTGGAAAATCGGAATGTGAAGGCGTTTTGCGCCGATGACACTCAGGCAGCTGTTGGTGTCGCCAAGGACGAGCACGGCGTCCGGTTTGGTTGCGGCGAAAAGCTTGTAGCTGCAGTTGATGATGTTGCCGCAGGTCGCGCCGAGGTCATCTCCGACCGCATCCATGTAGACCTCCGGCTCGGTGAGCTTCAGGTCACGGAAAAAGATGCCGTTGAGGTTGTAGTCGTAGTTCTGTCCCGTGTGGGCCAGAATCACATCGAAATATTTGCGGCATTTGGAGATGACGGCTGCGAGCCGGATGATCTCCGGGCGGGTGCCGACAATGATGCAGAGTTTGATTTTGCCGTTATTTTGCCAGTGAATATCACTGTAGTCGAATTTCGGAGTTTTGGTTTCCATAGATCGTTTTGATTATTCAGCCATCTTGCGGCTTTTATTCGCTTACTACGGGATCGAAGAAGGTGTCCGGCCGCTCCGGATTGAAAACCTCGTTGCAGTACATGACCGTGACAAGATCCTGAGTCTTCGAGAGGTTGATGATGTTGTGCGTATATCCGGGCAGCATGATGACGCTCTGAATCTTGTCGCCCGAGACTTCGAACTCGATAACCTCGTCCGTACCCTCTTTCCGCTGCTGGATCAGGCCGTGGCCGGAAACAACGATGAACTGCTCCCATTTGGTGTGGTGCCAGTGCTGACCTTTGGTGATACCCGGTTTGCTGATATTGATGCTTACCTGTCCGCAGTTGAGCGTGTGAACCAGTTCGGTGAAGGAGCCGCGGTCGTCGCAGTTCATCTTCAGGTCAAAAATGGCCTTGTCCTTGGGGAGGTAGCTCAGATAGGTGCTGTAGAGTCTCTTGGCAAAGCTGTCGGCCGGAATCTCGGGGATCATCAGCGTCTTCGGCATGTCGTGGAACTGGTGCAGAAGGTCGACGATTTCGCCCAGCGTAGCCTTGTGAGTAACGGGGCAGTAGCAGTAACGTCCTTCGGCCGAGGGCAATACGGTCAGCCCTTCGAACTCGCAGTGGTGCTCCTGACCTTTCAGCGCGGCAATCATCTCTTCAACAAGGTCGTCGATGTAAAGGACCTCGAGCTCCACTTTCGGATCGTTGACCGTGATGGGCAGCTCGTTGGCGATGTTGTTGCAGAACGTGGCGATGGCGCTGTTGTAGTTGGGGCGACACCATTTTCCGTAGAGATTGGGGAAGCGGTAAACAAGAACCTTTACACCGTTTTCCTCGCCATACTGGAGGAAGAGATCTTCGCCCGCCTTCTTGCTTCGCCCGTATTCGCTGTTGCCGAAACGGCCGGTAAGAGAGGCCTGGGCCGAGCTCGAGAGCATGACGGGGGCCTTGTTCCCATGCTTCTTCAGCGTATCCAGAAGCGTTGAGGCAAAGCCGAAATTGCCGGTCATGAACTCTTCGGGGTTCTGAGGCCGGTTCACACCCGCAAGGTTGAATACAAAATCGCATTCGGAGCACCAGGCATCCAGTTGCTCCATGGTGCTGTCCAGGTCATACTCAAAGACCTCATCGATCTGAAGGTCTCCGTAGCACTTGGCCTTGCCTGTTTTGATGTTATTAAGTTGGGAGCAAAGGTTCCGACCAACGAAACCTTTTGCTCCGGTTACCAGAATCTTCATCTGTTATTCGCTTCTATAGTCGCGGGACTTTGCTTTGGGCTGCAGACCGAGGTCTTCGCGGATGAAATTGAGCTTGAGGAGCAGCGCCTTCATGCCTTCGACATCGAGTCGCTTGGTGTTGTGGCTGTGATAGTCCTCCATGCGGCTGATGGCATCGTCGCCTTCCGTGAAGAATTTGTCGTAGTTCAGGTCGCGGGCGTCGCAGGGAATGCGGAAGTAGTTGCCGCAATCTTCCGAACGGAGCATCTCTTCACGTGTTACGAGCGTTTCATAGAGTTTTTCGCCGTGACGGGTACCGATGATTTTCACCTCGGTCTCTCCGTATTTGGGATTCACCTTGGCGTAAATCTGCTTGAGGGCCTCTGCAAGCACGTCGAGGGTTGCGGCCGGGGCCTTCTGAACGAAGAGATCGCCGTTGTTGCCATGCTCAAAGGCATACATGACAAGATCGACAGCATCATCAAGCGTCATCATGAAGCGGGTCATGTTGGGATCCGTGATGGTGATCGGCTTGCCCTCTATCATCTGCTCAACCCAAAGCGGAATCACGGAACCTCGGCTGGCCATTACGTTTCCATAGCGGGTGCAGCAGATGGTGGTCTTTGCATCCGGCCCCAGTGCACGCCCCTGGGCAATGGCAACCTTCTCCATCATGGCCTTGGAGATACCCATGGCATTGATCGGGTAGGCAGCTTTGTCCGTAGAGAGGACGACGACATTTTTAACTCCATGAGCGATGGCGGAGAGAAGTACATTATTGGAGCCTTCTACATTCGTACGCACAGCCTCCATCGGATAGAATTCGCAAGAGGGTACCTGCTTCAGTGCGGCCGCCGAGAAGACATAATCGACTCCGTTCATTGCGAAATCTATAGCCTCGCGGTTGCGTACATTTCCAATATAGAATTTCACTTTGGTTGAAACGTCCGGACGATTAGCCTGAAGGAAGTGGCGCATGTCATCCTGTTTCTTCTCGTCTCGGGAGAAGATGCGAATTTCCCGGATATCAGAGTCGAGAAAACGACGCAGAACTGCATTGCCGAAACTTCCTGTACCGCCTGTGATTAGCAGGATTTTGTCTTTGAAAATTGACATGTCTTATGTAAGTTAATTTGTTTAATAGTTAATCTCTTCTGAAAATATCTCGGGTATAGACTTTTGTCTCGACATCGCCCAGGCAGGCGTCATAGCGATTGGCTATGATAGCAGCACTCATTTGCTTGAATTTCTCGAGATCGTTGACGACCTCGCTGCCGAAAAATGTCGATCCATCCTCGAGGGTCGGCTCGTAAATGATAACCGTTGCACCCTTGGCCTTGATGCGCTTCATGATGCCTTGAATCGAACTCTGTCGGAAATTGTCACTATTGGATTTCATGGTCAGGCGATATACACCGATCACGATTGGCTTCTCCCGCTTCTTATTGTAATCATTTGTCGAAGAGTAGCTATAATATCCAGCCTTTTTCAGAACCTGATCCGCAATGAAATCCTTGCGGGTGCGATTCGATTCGACGATGGCCTCGATCAGATTCTCGGGGACATCCGCATAATTTGCCAGCATTTGTTTAGTGTCTTTCGGCAGGCAATACCCTCCATAACCGAACGATGGATTGTTGTAATGAGTCCCAATACGGGGATCCAGACCTACTCCGAGGATAATGGCTTGAGAATCCAGACCTTTTACCTCTGCATAAGTATCCAGTTCATTGAAGTAGCTGACTCGCAGGGCCAGATAGGTATTGGCAAAGAGTTTTACTGCCTCTGCCTCTTTCAGGCCCATAAACAGCGTGTCGATATTCTCTTTGATGGCCCCTTCCTGCAGCAGCGCGGCAAACGTATGGGCAGCCTTTTCAAGCGCCGGAATATCTGCGATGGCTCGAATGGCATCATTCTCCTCTTTAAACCGCTCATCGTTGATAATTTTGGGAATACCCACAATAATACGACTCGGATAGAGGTTGTCGTAGAGAGCTTTGCTTTCACGCAGGAATTCGGGCGAGAACAGCAGATTGAACCGTTTTACCCCCTTCTGCATGTACTTGATATACAAACTCCGGCAGTAACCTACGGGAATCGTAGACTTGATAACCATGACGGCCTGAGGATTGACCTCCAGGACCAGATCGATCACCTCTTCGACGTGGCTTGTGTCAAAATAGTTCTTGACGGGGTCGTAGTTTGTCGGAGCGGCAATCACGACAAAATCCGCATCCCGATAGGCGGCGGCGCCATCCAATGTGGCGGTGAGATTCAGCGGCTTCTCGGCCAGATATCTTTCAATATAGTCATCTTGAATCGGAGACTGTTTCCGATTCAGCATCTCCACCTTCTCGGGAATAACATCAACTGCGGTTACTTGATGATGCTGTGCCAACAATGTGGCGATAGACAAGCCAACATAGCCGGTTCCGGCTACGGCGATCTTTAAGTCTTTGTTCAAATCTGTGTTCATTATGGTTGATTTTACTTTGTTTCTTTATCGAACTCTTCGAATCGGGAGTTCTTGGACTTGAACTCGGGGACGATTTTCTTCATCAGGCGAACCATGTCCGGAATGATGACGGCACGCGAAAGCTCCTCCAACTCCTGCGCTCCCTTGAGGGCGTCGGCGTAGTCGTACTCGCGGACCTTGGCGATACGGATCCGGTCGTGCGACGTCGGAAGCGTGTTCTCCGTGTTCGACAGCACCTCTTCGTAGAGCTTCTCGCCCGGGCGAAGTCCCGTGTATTCGATCTTGATGTCCTTGTCGACCTCCAGACCGGCCAGCTCGATCATGCGCTTGGCCAGGTGGGCGATCTTCACCGACTTACCCATGTCGAAGACAAAGATCTGGGTGCCCGTCGACATCGTGGCGGCCTCCATCACCAGGCGGCAGGCCTCCGGGATCGTCATGAAGAAGCGCGTGATGTCGGGGTGCGTAACCGTAACCGGACCGCCCTTGGCTATCTGCTCGCGGAAGCGCGGGATCACCGAGCCGTTCGAACCCAGCACGTTGCCGAAACGCGTAGTGACGAACTTCGTCTTGCCCTTCACCTTGCCGGCCTCAATGGCCAGGCCGAGCGACTGCACGTAGATCTCCGCGAGACGTTTCGTACAGCCCATGATGTTGGTCGGGTTGACGGCCTTGTCCGTCGAGATCATGACCATCTTCTCGACGTCATATTCGATACACTTGTCCGCCACGTTGCGCGAGCCGGCAACGTTGGCCAGAACGGCTTCGCAGGGGTTCTCCTCCATCAGCGGCACGTGCTTGTAGGCTGCCGCGTGGAAGACCACCTGCGGACGGTAGGTGCGGAAGGCGAAGTCCAGACGCGGGATCATGCGAACGTCGCCGATTACGGGGATGAACTTTAGATTGGGGAAGCGATCCTCCAGCTCGAGGCGGATGTTGTGCATCGGGGTCTCGGAGTTGTCGAACAGCACGAGCTCCTTGATTCCGAACGTCGCCAGCTGGCGGCACAGCTCGGAACCGATCGACCCGGCGGCGCCGGTCACCATGATGGTCTTGCCGCGGAAGTTGGCGATGATCTCGTCCATCGAGATCTTGATCTCCTCACGGCCCAGCAGATCCTCGATCTTGATCTCGCGGATCGCCTGTTTCTGCACCTTGCCGTCGACCACCTCGTCGATCGAGGGGGCGATCAGCACCTTGAGGTTGCAGTCCGTACAATAATGGATTAGGCGCTCCTGCTCTTCGCGAGCCTCATGGACGTGGGCGAAGAGAATGGCGTCAATATCCTTGCAGTTGTGCAGGTACTTGACATTCTCTTCGGTCTCGAAGTAGTAGACCGGGAGATCGGCCAGCATATGATTCTTCAGTGTTTTGCCGTAGGTCAGGAAACCGACGACCTGATACTCTTGAGAATTTTGGAGTTGGGTCACCAACGAAACGCCCTTGTCGCCGGTTCCGTAGATCAGGATCCGCTGGCATTTGCAATGCCTTTGACGGCTGTCTTTGAGCCAGTCATAGACGACAACCATGGCAACGCGCATAATCACCAGTCCTGAAAGGCTCAACAATATGTCAAACAACAGAGTGATCCAGATCGCTGGAAATGTCGGGCCAGCGACACCCAAAGCCAATATAACTGCGATCCCAATTCCCTTGAAAACAACGGCGACACTCAAACGGCCCAAACCCCGCAAGGTGGCGTGACGGATGATTGATTTGTGGGTTTGGAGCAACACGAACGCGATCCAGGAAAAGACAACGGATCCTCCGAGCCACCAGCCGATTGTTTTCCAGATAAGGGCTTCAGCACCCAAAAGAATGCTTGCAACTAACAGCGAGATGATAGAGGCCCCGACCGAAACCAACAGGTCCAATGCAAGAATCAACCGTGAACTGATATAACGATCCAGTCGCAGTTTTTCAATTAAACGATACATGATCTGATGTATGAATTTTATTGGGTTGTAATTCAAAAACAGCGTGCGATCTTGGCGGATTCCGGATCCGTGAAAGGGCTTATTCGCCTCCGTGGCCAAACTCTCGGTCGAAATCAGCCAGGTGGCGGATCAGCTGCGCCTTGCTCTTCTTGGGCGATTTCTCCGCGAGCCAGGGATCGATCAGGGCGTGCGCCTGATCGTAGTAGAGCCGATTGTCCGTGCACCCATAGAGCGTCACGAGCAAGAGGGCCCGGGATTGCTCGGCCCGCACGGCCGGCAGCATCTTCTGGATCGCCACGAGTTGACTCTCGCGCTTCGACGTTTCGTCGAGAATCGTGTAGGCCTGTAGCAGCAGGGCATAGAGTTTGCTGCGCATGATGTCGGATTCGAGCGTCAGACACCCGTACTCCTGCAGTACCTCGGTGGCGATTCGGCGATCCTCGTCTGCGCCTTTCCCGGCCAGATGCCTGCACAGGGCGTCGTGGATCCGGTCGAGGAGTTTGCTGTTGTTCAGTCGGGAGTAATAACTCGGGGTTTCGGCATTCAGTTCGACCACCTCATACTCCCCGGGCTGGACCTTCAGCAGCGGGACGCACATCCAGTTGTCGATCGAGACCAGGATCTCCTTGTGGCGTGTGGGGGTGTTTGTGACGACTTTGGCCTCAATTCCCGCAAAACGCCCTTCCGTGATACGAATCCGGTCACCTTTGACCAGCCAGGCGGGGTCTGCGGTGCAGATCGGTATTGGCTCGGCATACGAACGCGCAATCCATTGAAGATCACGCATGGCCTTGTCGGTCAGATAGGGGTAGTGGTAGCTCTCCTTGCTGTCCTTAACGCGCGGGAGCAGGTTGTATTGGGGCAGGCGCTGCTTGATCCGGTAGATTTCGCACTCCGACGCGTGTACGAACAGGTAGTTGTACAACAGCGAACGTCGGGTTGTCACCAGCCGCCCGTTCATCTTTCTGGCCTCGACAAGAACCGGTGCAAAGTACTCGAACAGAGGCTCGTTGTCGCGCCGCCTGCGGGTCAGTTCGCGATCCAGCTCCTCGGTCATGGCCCGGCTGCTGGTCGGGTAGACCATCACGTACCAGCGCACGATATGGCGGTTCTGGATCTCGGACAAGGGGGCTGAAGCGGATTCGGATGGATTGGCGGTTTGGGAGAGTGCGGACGACACGGATTTTGCCATTCTTTTCGGGAGATTGCGCTCCGCGACCTCGTCAGGCTAAATGTAATAGCCTGACAAATAGTAAATTGCGTATTTCTTTTGAGTGATGCTTAAAAATTTCATACAGTTTCGCACGTGTGTTTCAACCGCACATAATCCCGCACTTCTTTTGCTTTCCCGTAATAGAATTACCTCCCGTTTATGCGGGAGTAAGGTCTCTATTTAAGAAACCATACGTGACCTAAATTGTTTAGCAGTCAAAAGCATACGAATATTGACCGTTTCACCATCCATTCGGGAGGTGTATTTTGTGTAGAATTATGGCACAATCGGCCTCTGGCATATCTGGAATGCGGTTCTTGAAACCATTGGCAGGACCTGGCGCGAAGTGATAGTTTTAAAGTTCGGAGTATGAACTAAATAAAGACCTCACAAGACAATGTTACAAGGATGAGAAATGTGCTGTTTTTTTTTGTTCTGAGTCCCATTTTTTTTACCTTTGCGGCAGTGATGTGTGATTTCTTAAATAGAGACGTGAGATTTTGGAAGGTGGACTCGGCAGATCGATGGGATTCTGTTGGCCCAAAATTTTCACGAATGTTTCTATTTTAGGTTCAATCGTCTGAATGTCAGCACATTAAATTCGTGCATTGGCAAGGCCGGGATTTGCCCGTGAATGAGATGAATCTCCGGTCATTTTTACTTTCGACTGCAAATCATGGCAAGTTCGAACAAAATCGGTTGGAACTGGACAGATTCGGTCACGGAGCAACTTCGTGCCAGAAAGAACAGTAATGCCGTCAGATGGTATGTGCTGGCTCTTCCGACGTCGCGCAAAGGCCACTATCAGGGGAATCCGGCCCGGGCTCTGCAGATGGAACTGGAGCGTCGGGCACGGAGCGGAGAGCCTGTTTTCGAATACTTTGCCCCTTCGTATGTCGAGGTTCGGAAACAACACGGGGAGTTGGTCCGCACGAACCATCCGCTGCTCTACAACTACGTCTTCATCCACGCCTCGGAGGCGGAGATCTACCGGATGAAACGTTTCTTGCCTCAGTATAACTTCCTGCCCCGTGTCCGCGAGAAGGACGATGCCTACTATCCCTACCTCTCGGACGAGGCGATGGAGAACCTGAAGTGGGTGGCCGCCTCCTATTCCGACGTGCTGCCGGTCTACACGCCCGGCCCCGAACGACTGATGAAGGGCGACCGGATCCGCATCACCGAGGGGCAGTTCAAGGGGGTTGAGGCCAGCGTCATCATTCAGCCCGGAGGAGGCCGCAAGGAGGTGATGGTTTGTGTGGAGAACTGCATGTATGTGCCGCTGCTCTGTGTCGAACCCGGGCAATATGAGGTGATTGCGCTGAATGCGGACAACCGCCATGTCTATACGCGTTTGAACGGCGACCGCCTCCCGGCCGGACTCCACGAAGCGCTGAAACGCTACCACTCGCCCGAGGGGGTGACGGACGCCGATCGGGCCTTGGCGTCGGAGGTCCTGCAGCAATATGCCAACCTCCAGCTGGACAGCGATGTGATGCGCTGCAAACTCTATTCGATGCTGCTTCCGGCCTATGCCATCCTGGGCGACCGCAAAGCCTTCGATCAGCTGCTCGGAACCGTTCGAAGCATTCTTCCGCTGATTCGGGCCGAACAGTCGCGGTCGCTGCTGCTGGTGACGCTTTACGGCTGCACGAACTGCTGCCTGGATTATGAACAGGCCCACGCTGCGGTTGATCCGTGGCGCGGGGAGCAGCCGCTCAAGAAGAGCAAGGCGCAACTGCTTCGACGTCTCGATGATTATGACTGCTGGTTGGGGCACCGGGAATAAGTTCAAGAGTTTAAAATACCCATCAAATAATAAAAGTTCATGGATACAGACGTAATCACTCTAAACGAATGTAAAAATGATGGATCGTATGTGTATATGTATTACAGTCCCAGATACAATACGTGGGTTGCATATGGTTTGTCGGCTTATGGTTTGAGACTATTTTGTAAATCATATGGATGTACGAATCTTCGAGGATTCTCGAAAGAGGCTCAGATGCCATGTACGTTAATTGGTCCGGAGTCTATTCCAACTGTATTGGAGAACATGACCGTTCTGCAGCAGACGAGTGATTCTGAGATTTCGCTGCGAATGTCAGGTGCTGTAGATAAAGATGCTTATGCGAAATGGACCAATAAACTGAAGAGTTGCCATCCTCGGTTTGATGATGATATTGAGGTGAGCACTCCAATTAGTCAATATGTGCCGAAGGATCGGTTTATTCCAGACAATATGTCGGCTTTCGCCCGAAACGTAAAACGTATCGGAGATTGTATATTATCTTTTTTTGCTTTGATCATTTTCTCGCCGTTATTCTTACTCTGTTATATCGCGGTACGACGAGAGGATGGCGGACCTGCTATTTTTAAGCAGGAACGTATCGGGCGTTTTGGCCGACCTTTCAATATTTACAAATTTCGGACGATGCGCCTTGATGCTGAGAAGTTTGGTCCACAATTGAGCCATGCGGGAGGAGATGATGATCCTCGCTTGACCAAAATCGGGAAATTTTTACGTGCGCACCACTTGGATGAACTTCCTCAATTGTGGAATGTATTCTGTGGGGATATGGCATTTATCGGTCCGCGTCCCGAACGTAAATTTTACATTGACCAAATTTTGGAACACGATATTCGTTATTCATACCTTTACCAGATCCGCCCGGGCGTAACGTCCTATGCAACGCTTTATAATGGTTATACGGATACGATGGAAAAGATGCTTCGCCGCCTAGAGTACGATCTTTATTATCTGGGACATCGTTCTTGGTGGTTCGACTTCAAGGTGTTGTTCAATACGTTCTGTTCGATTGTTTTCGGGAAAAAGTTCTAAATTTTTAATACATATAATTATAATTCAATAGCATGGATAAAATGACGAACAATAAGCGAATCGCCCAAAATACAATAGTATTGTATGTTCGTATGATATTCATGGTTATTGTATCATTATACACGTCCCGTATAGTCCTTCGGACTTTGGGGGTGGAAGATTTTGGGATATATAATATTGCAGGAGGAATCGTTGTTCTTTTTTCATTTTTAAATTCAGCAATGATTTCTTCCACTCAACGTTTCCTTAATTTTGAACTTGGAAAAAAGAATGAAGCAGAAGCTGCTCGCATTTTTTCCATGAGTATCAATGCTCATGTTGGGATAATGATTTTATTGTTCGTTTTAAGTGAAACGGTTGGGTTATGTTTTTTAAATACCTACATACAAGTTCCTCCTTCAAGAGTATATGCCATGAATTGGGTATACCAAATGTCAGTTTTGGGGGCTTGTTTAAGTGTAATACGTACCCCATACAACGCTGCAATCATTGCCTATGAAAAAATGTCAACATATGCATATATAAGTATTGTTGAGGTCATTTTAAAATTAGGAATTGTATATTTATTATTGATCATAGCAGTTGACCATTTGATTGTTTATTCGGTGCTGACGATGGTTGTAATTGGGTTAATTACATTGTGCTATATTTTTTATTGCTTGAATCATTTCAAAATATGCCATTATAAATATTCATGGGATGCTGTGTTGTTTAAACGCTTGATAGGATTTTCCGGATGGAGTTTGTTTGGCAGTTTTGCAAATATGGCTGCATCGCAAGGTTTAAATATTCTGCAAAATATTTTTTTCGGAGTATCAATAAATGCAGCAATGGGTATAGCCAATCAAGTAAATACGGCTATATATAATTTTTCATCTAATTTTCAGACCGCATTCAATCCTCAGATCGTTAAATCTTATGCTGCGGATGACCGTGATTATTTCATGTCTTTGATTTTTAAAACGTCCAAATACTCTTTTTTTCTGTTGTTCGTATTATCTCTGCCTGTGTTAATATGTTGTGATAGGGTACTTGCATTCTGGCTTGGAGATGTCCCGGATCATGCCGTTGAATTTTGTAGATTGATGATTTTATTTTCTTTGGTTGATGGAATATCTGCTCCGTTATGGATGTCGGTTCAAGCTACTGGAAGAATTCGAAATTATCAAATCATAATGGGAGTTATCATCTTCTCAAATTTGCCTCTTAGCTATATCGTATTACAAGCTGGTGCTAACCCCGAAGCTGTTTTAGTCATACGTGTGTTATTGAACATTTTGTCTTTTTTCGTTCGCATCATTTATTTGCGCAAAGCCATTGCTTTACCTGCGAGGAAATATATTACAACTGTTTTATTCCCTTGTTTGGGGGTTGCAATTGTTGCTTTTCCGCTCCCATTCTTGTCCTATCATTTAGTGGATGGGTTTAATGGATTAATTGTTTCGTTGCTCTTAGCTATATTCTTGTCAGCGTTTTTTGTGTATAGAATAGGAATGAATCGACAAGAGAGATCCGCTATCAAAAATATAATTATACGGCACATATGAAGACGGCAACTATTACGTTTCATGCGGCACATAATTATGGTTCCATGTTGCAAGCGTATGCTTTACAGCAGACAATTTTAAACTTGGGGCATGAAAATGTGATTTTAAATCTGCGTACAGATAAGCAAAAAGAGTTGTATGCCAAAATCTGTAATAGAAAAGGGGGTATAATAAAAAAAATGTCGCGAATCTTCTTTTATTTCCAGTATCTGCATGCTCTTAATCGGAAATATGATTTATTCGAAAAATTTCTCCATGACGATTTATTATTAACTCGAGAATATGCTACACTCCATGACTTAGAGTTGGCAGATCTGAAATACGATTGTTTCATTAGTGGTGGAGACCAAATTTGGAATACTTCGCCTATTGATTTTGATTGGAGCTATTACTTGCCATTTGCCAAATCTGGGAAAAAAATATCATATGCCGTGAGCATGGGGCCTCACGCTGAATTGCAGGTTTTCAATCAAAAGAAGATTAAGCAATATTTGTCGTCTTATACACATATATCGGTACGGGAAAAAGGAACTTATGATTTAGTGTCGTCCTTGGTTGCTATTCCTGTTGAGATATCATTGGATCCTGTTTTTCTATTGACTCGAGAAGATTGGAGAGGAAAGTTTAATAAACAACGACTACTCGAAGATGAATATATATTGGTATATAGCCCTGGATATAAGCCTGAAGTATATGAGATCGCAGAAAAAGTTAGTAAAGAAATCAATGTGAAAATTGTTACTACATTGTATACACCTCAAATGGCCCAATATCGGAATCTGAAAAAAGTATTAGCGGTTGGGCCTTGGGAATTTTTGAATTTGTTGGATCATGCTAAATTTATTGTTAGCGGGTCTTTTCATGCAACGGCTTTTTCGGTTTTATTTAATAAACCATTTTATGCGGTAAGAGGATCTCAAGATAATCGAATGAAGACATTTTTAGAGAATGCCAACCTTTTGGATCGAAGTATTTGTGATTCTGATTTCAATAGCAAGATTAATCGAATCTTAGATCTCAGTTTTGAAGATGCAAATGCCTTTTTTGCAAAAGAACGGTCGAAAAGTATTGCTTATTTGAAAGAATCAATTAATAATTGATACAATGATAAAACTATGTAGCCAAGATACCTGCACAGGATGCGGCGCATGTTATAATATATGTTCTCGGAAAGCAATTAACATGTCTCAAGATGCAGAAGGTTTTTTGTATCCTATAATCAATGTGACCCTATGCGTAGAATGTGGTTTATGTGAAAAAATTTGTCCGATACTGCATCCTTTGGGGAAATACAAGCCTGCAGATGTCCCCATTGCTGCTATTTCAAAGGATCAATTCATTGTGAAAGAAAGTTCTTCAGGGGGAGTTTTTTCGGTTTTATCTAAATATATATTAGAAAACGAAGGCCTTGTATATGGAGCAACGATGGATGAAATTTATAATATTTATCATACTGTTGTTCATAATGAACTGGAACTTGCTAGGTTACGAGGCTCAAAATATGTGCAGAGTAATACTCTTGAGACGTTTCGAGAGGTTAAGACTTATCTAAAAGGACATCGAAAAGTTTTATATTGTGGTACGCCATGTCAGATTGCTGGTTTGCGTAATTATCTCGGAAATATAGATACTGAACATCTTTATACGATCGATCTTATTTGTCACGGTGTGCCCTCGAGAAAAATGTTTAAAACTTATATTGAAAAACTGGCGGCATATAAAGGAGTTACTCCATCTGATTTCCAGAACTTCCAATTTCGGCAGTTTGATCATTGGGGCAGTTACAAGTCTTCATATATGAAAGACGGGAAACGGGTATTACTGTCAACCGAGGAGAGTATTTACATGTCTTTATTCTTGACGAACCGACTGCATAGAAAAAGTTGTTATCGATGCATATATACTACTCCGGCTCGAGTCGGAGATATTACATTAGCCGATTTCTGGGGTATTGGCTCCCTTGCTCCATTTACAACAGATACGAGTAAAGGTTGTTCAATGGTTTTAATTAATTCAGATAAGGGACAAGTGCTATTTTCACAAATAGCGGAAGAGTTGATATACGAGCATCGAACTTGGAATGAAGCGATCAATAACAATCAGCAATTGACAAAAACAGTAGTGTGCCCTAAAGACAGAAGTTTAGCGATCCAATATCTTTTTGAAAAGAGTTATAGAGAAACATATAATAAATTCTTCAATACGCCTAAAATTCGATTCAATAGATTTATTGGTAGAATATTGCAACAATTGCATCTCTTGAAATTGATTAACAAGTAAAATATTTATTTCCGAAATGCCCAAGATAAGTATTATTGTCTCTGTATATGGGGCTGAAAAATATATTGAAAGATGTGTGCGCAGTCTTTTTGAACAAACTCTTGATGACATTGAATACATATTTATTGATGATTGTTCTCCGGATCATTCTATAGAGATATTGAACAGAGTGCTTGTTGAGTATCCATATCGGAGAGAACAAGTCAAAATACATTTAATGGCTCGAAATTGTGGCCCTATAGCTCGGTTTTATGGGCTCAATTTGGCTACGGGAGATTATGTGATTTATTGCGATAGCGATGATTGGGTCGACAAAGATACATGTCAAGTTTGTTATTCAAAAGCTGAAACAGATTCATTGGATGTTGTTTTCTTTGATTTTGATGTTACAAATGGCATAGTTCACAAAATAATCAAACGGCAACCGGCTATACAGAATAAAAAAATATTGTTGTCACAATTGATCTCAGGTCGTTTGATGGGCTCATTGTGTGGTGCATTAGTTCGTCGGTCTATATATCTTGAGAATCCATTGATATATCCTCAATATAACATGAACGAGGATTTGGCTTTATTGATTCAGTTGATTCATTATGCGCGATCTTATGGGTATATATCTCGGCCATTTTATCATTATTTTAAATCTCCAGAGTCTATAACAGCCCGAGGAACGAAAGAAAAAGCTGTTATAAATTATAATGCTTCTGTTGCAAATTTTGAATTACTTCATCCTTTTTTTGAAAGTAACGGATATTTTCAGGATTATAGGCAAGAATTTGCATGTATGAAATTCAGACGAATGAATACGCTTGCATTATATGCTCAAGAGGTAGATGTCAGAGATTTATGGAGAAAGGCATTTCATGAATTGGGTTATAGATCATTCTTCAATCCATTTATCCCGGTTAACGACAAATTAATTTGTTTGATGACGTTGACTAATATATATAAATTGGTGTACGATTATAGACATAAATAGATGGGAATCAGTAATGGATGGGGATATAGTGCTGCTCTGGCGGGAATAAACTTGTTCCTATGGATTGTTACAATCATTAAATATCGGACAGCATATTTAAAAAATCCTGCTTTTTCATCTCGTTATATATTTGTTGGATTCATATTAATTCTGTATTCGACATTTGCATTTGCAGAAGCTGATACATATCATTATGAATATATTTTTAACAATATGCGTGCCTATCAGGAACGAGGGCATATCGAGGTGTTCTATTATTGGTTAAGTCAAATTATATCCAATTATTATGTTTGGCGCATTGCAATATGGGGAACTGCAGCATGGTTAATTATTCAATGTTGCAAACGGATGAATTTAAATGCCAATATTGTAGGATTCCTTTTACCTATATTATTTTTTCGTCAGTTTTCTCTTACTCGAGGTACGTTAGGTTTTGCACTTTTAATGTTCTGCGTCGTTTTACTATTCAATAGTAGTAGATATTATCTCCGTATTATTGCTATAATTGGAATCATCTGTACCTCATTTTTCCATAGAAGTTTGCCGGCTTTTTTATTGTTAATTCCAATTGCCTATTTATTTCCTCTTTCGAAAAAAAACGTAATAATATCGATTATCCTATTCCCTCTTTTATATAAAATAATAGGGGTTTTGTTAGCTGATTCTTTGTCCGTCGATATATTTTCAGACGAAACGTCTGAAGCAGGGATCTTATATCTTGAAGATGAACGAAAAATTATAAACTGGAAGGGTTATTTAGGATATTTTATTCAATCTGTAGGGCTGATACTCCTTTTATACTCATTAATTAGGTATTATATTGTTCAAAAGGATGTCGTGAATCATGCTTGCAAGTTCTTCATCAAGTATGCCTATGTATTAATATATCTTTCGTTTCTTCTTTTCGAACAAGATTTGTCGTCATATTTATCTCCTCGATTCCTTCATGCTGCAACTTTTCCTCTGCTTTTTTCCACTGCATATTACCTTCAAAATACCCAAAGAACATTTAATGACAAAATAGCAATAGGCCTTTTATCTCTGCATAGTCTTTATAACATATTATACTTTATGTACAAATATTGATTGGGTATGAAAATAGTAGAGTTTATTCCGCAATTGTCATCTGGGGGAGCAGAGCGATTTGTCGTGGATTTGGCCAATGAACTTAGCAAGCAGCATACCGTTTATCTTCTTGTAAGTTATCCATTAGATTACAACCATAACTTTTATTCATCGGAATTGTCGAGTCGAATTAAGATTTATAGTTTAAATAAAAAAAAAGGAGCCGATTTAATTTATCTTATAAGAGTTTATAAGGTATTAAGAGCAATTGCTCCGGATGTGGTTCATACGCATGTTGAATCTTTTATGCATGTTGCATTGCTAAGGTGGATGCTGCCTAAATTCGTATTTGTTCATACGATCCATAATGATGCATTATACGAATCGGGAGGAAAAGTTAAAGCATTTTTTAAACGTCTTTTTTTTCAGAAAGGCTGGTGTAAAGCAGTGACCATTTCTCGAGCTTCAGATAATAGTTTTAAGGATTTTTATCATGCTCCATCTACTTTAATTTATAATGGGCGGGCTCCATTTATAGAAAGAGAGTCTCCTGGAGACTCATTGACGCTTATTCCTGCAAAAGAATCTGGATATAATTTCATAAGTATCGGCCATATATCAAAGACAAAAAATCACATGCTTTTATGCCAAGCAGTTTCAAATCTTGTTAAAGAGGGAGCTCAAATTGATTTGTATATGTTTGGTAGATTTGCATCCGCAGAAATTGTGGACAAGATTAAATCATTGGAATGTCCAAATATTCATTTATTGGGAGAGGTTTCTAATCCTAGGTTATATTTAGGACATGCAGATGTTTTTTGTATGTCTTCAATCATGGAAGGGATGCCAATTTCATTGATTGAAGCTATGTCTTGTGGCTTAATACCAATTTGTACTCCAGTAGGAGGAATTGTAGATATGATAAAAGACGGTTATAATGGTTTCCTGTCCGATGATTTGTCGTTGGATTCATATGCAAGGGCTCTTCGTCGTTTCTTAAATTTAAATGAAGAGGAGCGGACGAAAATAAAAAAGAATGTCATTGAGAGTTCTTATTTGTATACAATAGAACATTGTGCAACGCAATATGTTTTATTATTTTGCGGAGGCCATAGATGATTGTTAATTAGACTATTGGGCTATGAAAGTTTTGTTGTGCGCACCTCAAAGTGGAGGGTCTGGAGGAATGCTTCGTTGGACAGAACATTTGCAAGAATACTATAAAAAGCAGAATAATTTAGGCTTTCAATTGGATATATTGGATACGGGATTATCAATGGTTCGGCCAGTAAATCCATCTATTACATATCGAATTATAACAGGTCTGCGTGAATATTCGCGAATTTATCGTGTTTTTTGTCATCGTATTAATTCTAATAGTTACGATAAGGTCCATTTGACAACAAGTGCTTCTATTAGCCTATTTAAGGACCTGGTAATGTTGCATAAGGCTAAATCTAAAGGGCTGTCAACCATTCTGCATTTTCATTTCGGCCGAATTCCCGATCTCCAAAAACAAAATAATTGGGAATGGAAACTCTTGATTAAGTGTGTTAAATTGGCAGATAAAGTTGTTGTTATAGATTTATCTTCTTATGAGGTGTTGCGGGATTGTGGATTTAAGCATATTTATAATATTCCGAATCCTTTAGCTCCGCAAGTCGAGGCTTTTGTTCAAAAGAATCAAGCTTCTTATTCTAGAGTTAAAGGATTATTACTGTTTGTGGGGCATGTTGTTCGAACAAAAGGCGTGTATGAATTAATTGATGCATGTAAAGATTTTGAAGGCATTCGATTAAAATTGATAGGACCCGTTCTTCCGTCAGTGAAATCAGAATTATTGTCAATTGCCCAAAATAATCGAGGTGATTGGATTGATATTGCAGGGGATATGCCTTATGTAAATGTCCTGCAAGAAATGATGAAATGTGAGTTGTTTATATTGCCTACTTATACAGAAGGTTTCCCGAATGTAATATTAGAGAGTATGGCTTGCGGTTGTCCGATTGTAACGACGGCGGTTGGTGCGATCCCAGAAATGTTGGATATTAAGAATGGTTTTAATCATGGAATCTGTGTTGAACCACGAAGTGTTTCTCAACTGAAGAGGGCTATTGAAAAAATGCTGAATGAACATGAGTATGCCCGACAATGTGGATTAAATGCTCAAACCCGAGTAAATGCAATGTATACGATGCCATATGTGTGGGAACAATTGGAGAAAGTCTGGACTGTTGAAAAAAATTAAAAGAATATGTCGTTTAAGAATTATATAAAGAATAATAAATATATAAAAGGTTTGTATGTGCTTTACAAATCATATTTTGGATATTCTAAGAGATCTTTAGGGTATTGTGGCTCTAATGTGTCATTAACGCCGCCTTTGTTATTTTCAAATCCAAAGAATATCTTCTTATATGGAGATAATGGATTGACAAATGCAAGTATTTTAACAACCAATGCGCGATTTATCATGAAGGAGCATTCGGGGGCTGCAGAAGGATTCCGGGTTACAACGGGGAATCATGCTATGATTATAGGTCGATTTTATCGATCTATTTCAGAGTCAGAAAAACCGAAAGGACTAGATCGAGATGTTGTGGTTGAATCAGATGTGTGGATAGGCCGAAATGTGACTTTGCTATCTGGAGTGACAATTGGACGAGGATGTACAGTTGCCGCAGGAGCGGTTGTGTCCAAAAGCATGCCTCCATATTGTGTGATTGGAGGAGTCCCTGCGAAGCCAATAAAATTTAAGTGGACAATAGATGAGATTCTTAAGCATGAGTCCGTATTATATCCAGAGTCTGAAAGATATACCAGAGCTCAACTAGAAGAAATCTTTAATAATACAAAATTGAAATCTGAATAAATTATGTCGATTTTCAAAGACAAAGTCCTGTTGATTACAGGCGGTACGGGCAGTTTCGGGAACGCCGTACTTCGTCGTTTCCTCGATAGCGACATCAAAGAAATTCGTATTTTCTCGCGCGACGAGAAAAAGCAGGATGACATGCGTCACATGCTCCAAAGCCCGAAAGTGAAGTATTACATCGGCAATGTTCGGGACAAGGCATCGGTAGATGTCGCCATGCGCGGTGTTGACTACGTCTTCTCGGCTGCAGCCCTTAAGCAAGTTCCCTCCTGCGAGTTCTTCCCGATGGAGGCGACCCGCACGAACGTCATCGGAACGGGCAATGTCCTTGAGAGCGCTATTGAACATGGCGTCAAGAACGTCGTCGTTCTCTCGACCGACAAGGCTGCTTATCCTATCAACGCCATGGGTATCTCCAAGGCTCTGATGGAGAAGATTGCCATTGCCAAAGGTCGTGAACTGGGCGAGGGTGCCGCAACGACCATCTGCTGCACGCGCTATGGCAATGTAATGGCAAGCCGCGGCTCCGTGATTCCGTTGTGGGTAGAGCAGATGATGGAGGGCAAGCCCATCACAATCACCGACCCCAACATGACGCGATTCATGATGACACTGGATGATGCCGTAGACCTTGTAGTCTATGCTTTCCAGCACGGACATAACGGCGACCTCTTCGTTCAGAAGGCTCCGGCCGCTACGCTGGAAACTCTGGCGACAGCATTAAAGCAGATTTATGCCAAGGTTGATCCGAAATACGGTGAGACGGAGGTCAAGGTGATCGGTACGCGCCACGGTGAAAAGCTGTATGAGACACTGGTTACCCGAGAGGAGATGGCCAAGGCGATCGATATGGGCAACTATTACCGGATTCCGTGCGATACGCGCGACTTGAACTACGACAAGTTCTTCACGGAAGGCAGCGAAGATCTCTCCCGTATTGAGGATTACCATTCGCACAATACGCGTCGGTTGGATGTTGAGGGCATGAAGGAGCAATTACTCCGTCTGCGCTTTATCCAGGAGGATCTGGGTATGGTTGAACGGGCAAAACCACGCGATATTAGAAGTGAATAACCATGTCGGATATTAAGGTTCTTGAAGGAGAGATTTTCCGTGATGAACGCGGGCAAATCAGTTCTCTGAACAATTTTCGATTCGAAGGTGTTGAGCGATGCTATTTCATCCATCATCCGGATATCTCTGTTGTGAGAGGATGGCATGCTCATCAACACGAGAAAAAATGGTTCTACTGCATGAAGGGAGCCTTTACTTTGGCTCTCGTAAAACCCGATAATTGGGAGAGTCCATCCCCCAATTTGCCTGCCGAGATTTTTCAGTTGAATGAAAATCACAGCCAGATTGTTTGCGTGCCGGAAGGTTACGCAAATTGCTTGAAGGCTTCCATTCCAGGATCAATCATGTTGGTTTTTTCGAGTAAGATTCTGGAGGAGGCTCTCAAGGACAGTTGGCGTTATGACAAGAATCTTTGGGTAGATTGGAGTCTCTATTGATAGTTGCCTTTATCCTGGGCGTAAAACAGGGATAACACCCTCAAAATCTCAAGCAGCCCATTTCATTTTCCCAATATAGGCTGCAACAAAACACGATGAACATATTGGTAACAGGAGCCAAGGGCTTCGTAGGGCGCAATCTGTGTGCCCAGTTACGCAACATCCGGGACGGAAAGGCAAAGAACTATGCCTTGGGGACGGATCTTGCGATCTTCGAGTATGATATTGATTCCACAGCCGAGGAGTTGGACGAATTCTGCCGCAAGGCAGATTTCGTCTTCAACCTCGCGGGTGTTAACCGGCCACAAAACCCCGAAGAGTTCATGCAGGGAAATTTCGGCTTTGCGTCAACCCTGCTTGACACCCTTCGCAAACACGGAAATACCTGTCCTGTGATGCTCTCCTCATCGATTCAGGCGACCTTGGTAGGGCGTTACGCTGAAGGCGATTACGGCAAGAGCAAGAAGGCCGGCGAAGAACTCTTCTTCGACTATGCTAACGAGACGGGAGCCAAAGTGCTGGTCTACCGATTCCCGAATCTTTTCGGCAAATGGTGCCGCCCGAACTACAACTCCGCTGTAGCAACCTTCTGCAACAACATCGCCAACGATTTGCCGATCAAGGTCAACGATCCGGCAGTCGAGTTGGAGTTGCTCTACATCGACGACCTGGTAGATGAGATGATCGCAGCCCTGAAGGGTGAAGAGCATCACTGTGAGTTCGAAGGGGTAAAGACCCGCTTGACCTCCGAAGGTCGTTACTGCGCTGTTCCGACGACGCACCATGCAACGCTTGGTGAGATTGTCGACTTGCTGCATACGTTCCACGATCAACCCTCGACGCTCATCATTCCCGAGATCCCGGAGAACAGTTTTGCCAAGAAGCTCTATTCGACCTACCTCTCCTATCTTCCGAAAGAGAAGGTGGCCTTCCCGCTGAAGATGAATGTCGATGCCCGGGGAAGTTTCACGGAGTTGCTCCGCACGAAGAACTGTGGTCAGGTATCGGTGAACATCTCCAAGCCTGGAATCACCAAGGGTCAGCATTGGCACAATACCAAGTGGGAGTTTTTTATGGTGGTTGCAGGGCATGGCCTGATTCAACAGCGGCGCATCGACAGCGACGAGGTGTTGAACTTCGAGGTTTCGGGCGACAAGATCGAGGCCGTACACATGCTTCCGGGCTACACGCATAATATCATCAACCTCTCCGAAACGGAAAACCTGGTAACGGTGATGTGGGCCAATGAATCATTTGATCCGGAGCGCCCCGATACCTATTTCGACCCCGTAGAATAAATCACAAGATAATGGAACAGATCAAACTGGATTACTCGGATATTCATTTTGCAGACAATGGCAAACTCAAACTGCTGATTATCGTCGGGACTCGCCCCGAGATCATCCGGCTTGCCGCCGTCATCAACAAGTGCCGCCTCTATTTCGACACCATTCTGGCCCATACTGGACAGAACTACGACTACAACCTCAATGGTGTATTCTTCAAGGATCTGAAACTGAAAGACCCTGAGGTTTACATGAATGCCGTAGGTGATGACCTTGGCGCGACCGTAGGCAATATCATCAACTGTGCCTATAAACTGATGGTTCAGACTCGTCCCGATGCCCTGCTGATTCTCGGCGACACGAATTCGTGCCTTTCAGCCATTGCCGCCAAGCGTCTGCATATCCCGATCTTCCACATGGAGGCCGGCAACCGGTGCAAGGATGAATGCCTGCCGGAGGAGACGAACCGCCGTATTGTGGATATCATCTCCGATGTGAATCTGGCCTATTCGGAGCATGCACGACGTTATTTGGCTGAATGCGGGCTCCCGAAGGAGCGGACTTACGTGACGGGATCCCCGATGGCCGAGGTCCTGCATGCAAACCTGAACGAGATTGAGGCTTCGGATATCCACAAACGGTTGGGACTGGAGAAAGGAAAATATATGCTGCTTTCGGCTCACCGCGAAGAGAACATCGATACGGAGAAGAACTTCCTGTCGCTGTTCAATGCCATCAATGCACTGGCCGAGAAATACGATATGCCGATCCTTTACAGCTGCCACCCGCGGTCGAAGAAGCGTCTCGAACAGAGTGGATTCCAACTCGACAAGCGGGTAATCCAGCATGAGCCGCTGGGGTTCCACGACTACAACTGTCTGCAGATGAATGCTGCAGCCGTGATCTCGGACTCGGGAACACTGCCTGAAGAGAGCAGTTTCTTCACGTCGGTCGGCAAGCCGTTCCCGGCGGTCTGCATCCGCACGTCGACCGAGCGTCCCGAAGCGCTGGACAAGGCCTGCTTCATCCTGGCTGGTATCGACACGACCTCGTTGCTGCAAGCCGTGGATACGGCCATTGCCCTTCAGAAGGCTGCTGATTTCGGAATTCCAGTGCCCAACTATACGGATGAGAATGTCTCGACAAAGGTCGTCAAACTCATTCAGTCATATACCGGGGTCGTTAATAAAATGGTCTGGAGAAAAGAGTCATAATTGTTATGAAAAGAAAACTGTGGATTGTTACAGAAGTCTTTTATCCAGATGAAACTGCGACATCTTATATTTTGACAAGGATAGCAGAACATTTAAATGCTTGTTTTGATGTACATGTTATCTGTGGGCCGTTAGATGGTGATAGTTGTAAGGCTTCTGGACATTTACAAGGGGATATACATATTATTCGGCATAATGGATGTGCTTGGAATAAGAATAAATTATTGGTACGCCTCTTACGCTTTATTGGAATAAGTTCTGCGTTAATTTTTTCTTCTTTTAAGCATATTAGTCGGAATGATGAAGTATTGATCGTGACAAATCCTGCTCCTATGCTGTTATTGTTCCCTTTGTTGAAAAAGTGGAAAGGATTTTATTTAACCATACTTGTGCATGATGTATTCCCGGAGAATGCAATAGCTGCTCGAATATTGAAAAATGATAGAAACTGGTGTTACAAGTGGTTAAAAGCAAGGTTTGATAAGGCTTATGCTCGAGCTGATAGATTAGTTGTACTTGGACGTGATATGCTGGAGGTAATGACTCATAAGATCGAACCGTATAAACGATCGAACATATCTATTGAAATTATAGAGAACTGGGCGGATACAGAAAATATAAAACCAACTATAATCGATAGAGATTCATTTTTTAAATTTGATACTTCCGGGAAAATTATTTTACAATATGCGGGTAATATAGGCCGCGTCCAAGGCCTTAAAGAGTTTCTACAATGCTTGTATGATAGTCATAATGAGACTTTGCATTTATGTATTTGGGGGAAAGGCGCTTTGGAAAATGAATTGAGAGAGTTTGTGGCGCAGCATAATATGACAAATGTTTCATTTCATGGAGGATATGCCCGAACCTTGCAGAATAATGTCCTTAATAGCTGTGATCTAGCGATTGTTACCTTGTCTGAAGGTATGTATGGATTGGGAGTCCCATCTAAATCCTATAATATTATGGCTGCCGGGAAACCCATTTTATATATTGGAGATCCTGCTAGTGAAATAGCTCAAACGATCCGGGATCAGGAAATTGGCGTTTGCTTTAATCGGGCCAATGATGTTCTTACAAATTATTTAGCGAATTTGACTATAAGAGACCTACCCGATCTGTGTAAAATGGGATGTAAGGCACGGATTGCTGCAGAGACGAACTATTCACGAAAGACTATTATGCAAAAATTTGGAGCCTTGTTTAATCAATAGATGGATTCGTGATTATACAGAGTCTTCTATGTCGTAAAATGATTCGATGAAAATACTTATTATTTCGCTTAATTTCAATCCAGGGCACGTAAGTCACTTGATTGCTAGTTATAAACAATGTGAAGATTTAGGATATGAGGCTGTTTATTATGTCCATCCTAGATTTAAGCCATATCTACCTAATAATTGTAATATTCTTTCAACGGAGAAAGATGAGGTTGTAAAAGCAGATTGTGCCATTATACTTTTTCCAAGTATACATAATTTGTTTTTGATGAGGAAAATTAAACGATATCACACAAAAATACTTTATATTTTTCATGAACCCTTGACAGTTGTCAAGGAATATCGAAAAGCGGGATTTGGGTTGAAATATTTAATGAGACTTTGGCTGATTGATCATATCAATGCTTTGACCGTGAAAAAAAGTAATGTGATTTTGTTGCCATCAAAAAAAGCTGTGGGTTATTATGAAAAAAATCCACTTTATAAAAATCCTAATTATCATTATCTGCCTTTGATGTATGATGATGAGTGTCTGGATTCTTATAGGAGCATATCTCGAAAATATTTTAGTTATATTGGAACTATTGCTGCAGATCACTCTTTTAAGGAGTTCCTAGATTTTGTCCAGTGGGCCGTACGAACAGAACAATTGTCCGATTGGCATTTTTTGATTGCAACGAAATCCGAATTCGAGGTACCTAAAGAATTGTTACGATCATCGCGTGTTGTGATTAGAAAAGGTAAACCTATGAGCAATGATGAGATCAATGAATATTATGCGTCGACTTATGTGGTCTGGAATGCATATGCTAGGACAACTCAAAGCGGTGTTTTGGCGAAGGCATTTATGTTTGGAACCCCGGCAATTGTATTGCGCAAGAACTCGAATGAGTTCATGCGTGATGGTATTGAGGTCGTGGCAATAGAAGATAATACGGATAATAGTCAGATCGTACGGGCTATTCAACAAATTAGAAATAATTTTGAGATTTATTCGAGAAATTGCCGAATGCAATTTCAAAGATTGTTTTTTTATAAACAATATAACTCTCAATTCAGTTCGATTATAGAACGGTTAGCCTCGGAGGGTTGACTTCTTAATAGTTTTTAATGAGTAATAATCGTTACTGCGTCATCATGGCCGGAGGTATCGGCAGCCGGTTCTGGCCGGCCAGCCGACGCCATCTTCCCAAGCAGTTCCTCGATATTCTGGGCACCGGGAAGAGTTTCATCCGCCATACATTCGAGCGTTTTGCGCCGATCATTCCGGCGGAGAACTTCCTTGTCGTCACGAATGCCGCCTACCGGCAACTGGTTCTCGAACAGATTCCCGAGCTCCGGCCCGAACAGGTGTTGTGCGAGCCCGTCGGACGCAATACGGCCCCCTGCATCGCCTATGCGGCCTTCCGCCTCAAGGCGCTGCAGCCCGACTCGACGATGGTCGTGGCGCCGTCCGACCACTTCATCTTCGATGAGGAGGAGTTCCGGCGCAACATCACCTCCTGCATGGAGTTCGCCGAGACGCACGACGCGCTGGTTACCATTGGTATCCGCCCCTCGCGCCCCGATACGGGCTACGGCTACATCCAGACTGCATCCGCCGAGGAGATCTCGCCCGTTGCATCGTTCCGCGAGAAACCCGATCTGAAGACCGCCATGAGCTATCTGGCGGCGGGTAATTACCTGTGGAATGCCGGTATCTTCGTTTGGTCGACGCGGAGCATTCTCTCCGCGCTCGAACGCCATCTGCCGGAGGTTTACGGCCTCTTTGACGGGCAAGCTGACAAATTCGCTACGCCCGAGGAGCAAACCTCCGTGGAGGAGATCTTTGCGCACTGCCCGTCGATTTCGATTGACTACGGTGTTCTGGAACGGGCTGATAATGTCTTCGTGCGGAGTTCGGATTTCGGTTGGAACGACGTCGGGACGTGGGGTTCGCTCTACGAACTCTCGGCGAAGGATGCCGACGGCAACGTCGTGCCGACCTTCTCGAAACTCTACGATACGACCGACAGCCTGATCAAGGCGGCCGGAAAGAAGGTCGTCGTCGTGGATTCGCTGCATGACTATATCGTGGTTGATACGCCGGATGCCCTGCTGATCTGCCCGCGTTCGCATGAGCAGCATATCAAGCAGGTTCTCGAAGATCTTACGCCGCTCGAGGAGGGTTGCTTTGTGTAGATGCCGCCTCGTTTGAACAGAAAGGGCCGGTTTCGAACTTCGGAACCGGCCCTTTTTTTGTCCTCAAACGGGCTGTCTTTGGCGCTCGACGCTGCCGAGTTGAGGGTGGAAATTGAGCGATTGAGCATCGAAAATACGTACCTGAAACCTCTTTCTGAAAAGCAGGAAAACACGTATTATAGCGCCAAATTTTATGCAGGCGGGCCTTGAATAAGCGCTCTGAATTGACCAAAACTAAACTGCAAATCGAGCATTTATTCGCGAAAAATTGAATCGAATCAAGCCTTTTTTACGGGGTAAATCCAGCGGGATTTGCCCCGTTTTTGTGTGCGGTAATGTGCAAAAACAGAGCTCTGCGGAGCTAATTTCGAGTGAAAATGGCGAGGGTCCGATGGTCGCCAAGAAATCGGTCTCGGCACACGGGGTGCCCGGTAAAAAGCGACGACTTCGGAGGAGTTTTCAACCCCCTTGCGGGCAAGCTGTTTTCTGTTACGAAATCTATTTCGCGTAACGGAAAACACAGCTTGCTGAGCCCCGAAACATATCATGTTCCGGGGACTCAAAAACGGGTCGAATATCACGCCCCGTTCCCACTTGTTCGCCGGCCAATCTGAAGAGGCGAACCACCCGTTCCCGAAGCCGACTTCGGGAACAAAACCGGTCAAAATGGAAGGGCCCGGAAGACTCGCCCTTCCAAAAAGTGACTGACTGATTGACGTCAGTACTGACTTCAGTACTGACTGACGTCCGGAAGTCTTGACGACATGGCGTCGTGAAGTCTTGACGCCCAGAATTCATGACCTTCTGATTTCCAGTTGTGCGGTTTTGTTGTTGTGTCGTTTTGTTGTTTTACTGATTTGCTGTTTTGTTGATGTCAGTATGGGTGGGCCGATGGAGATCCCGATGCCGGGTGGAAGGTCGGAGGTTTTCCGGGTCGGTGGAGGCGAAGCGGGACGCCTCTCCGAGGAGCGTACACCTCCGAGGCCGGTTGGCGGAATCGGGTAGGGGAGGACTACCCGCGCTGTGGAGGAACGCGAAGGAGGTCCTTCGTGAGCGGAATCTCGGTGCCGTAACGGAGCCGGTGCGGATGGTATCCGGGTTCGGACGTCATCCTCCACCGCGGAGCCCGGCCCGGGACGGATTTTTGACGCCGATACGCTCGCCCGCCGCCCCTGAAACCTCGACCAGCACCGGCGCGTCGAGGAAGATCGGCGGCAAAACCGCCTGCGGCTCGGTGCGCCCCGGCCCGACGGCTCTGCGGTACCTTTGCGGCCGAAACGGATGCCATCCGCCCGGGCGGCACTCCCGGGCCGGCGCGGAATCCCGGGACACCCCGCCTGCATTCCGCCGCCAATGCCGATCCCCCGGCGTGCCGCCTGAACCCCCGGGCGGCACTCCCGGACCGGCGCGGAATCCCGGACACCCCGCCTGCATTCCGTCCCGATGCCGATCCCCCGGCGTGCCGCCTGAACCCCCGGACGGCACGTCCGAATCCAGCTCTTTGGGAGGCGTCGCACCCCTGCAACCGACGCCAACCGGTGCCACACCGACGCCAACCACTGCCATAGCGCACCGATGGCGGATCAATCGGCCCGGGAAGCCCTATCTTCGCTCCCGAAACCCTAAACGCACAAGATTATGGAGTACATGATGGTTGAAAAACGGAGTTACGACCGCCTGGTCGCACGCATCGAGGCGCTGGCACGGCGGGTGTCGGAACTGTGCCGGCGTCAGGACAAGACGCTGCAGCACTGGCTCGACAACGAGGAGGTGTGTCTCCTGCTGAACATTCAGAAACGGACCCTGCAGCGTTACCGCGAACGGGGACTGCTGCCCTGCACGCAGATCCGCCACAAGGTCTACTACAAAACCGCGGATGTCGAACGGCTGCTGGCCTCGGCGGCCTACCGCTGTCGGCGCCAGTCGTAAAACGGGACGGTTATGGACAAGCAATTGGTTTTTCAAACGGACGACCGTCCGGAGGAGCTGCTCCGCACATTGGAGCAGTTGGAGCGGGATCTGGACCGCTGTGTGGAGTTGAGTCGTCCGACACTGGGCGGCGAGCGTTACCTGACGGACCGCGAGTTGTCGGAGCGGTTGAAGATCAGCCGCCGTACGTTGCAGGAGCATCGCTCCTCGCATGAGATTCCCTATTACTGCATCTGCGGCAAGATTCTCTATCGCGAGTCGGATATCGAGCGGATGTTGGAAGAGCACTATTTCGCCTTGCCGTGATGGCGGCGGGGCTTGTCGGCAAACGAAAGACGGCCCGGAGTGCTCCGGACCGTCTTTGGCGCGTTGCCCATTAGAAAGGAGGGCGGAGCTACTCCGCCTTTTGGAACTCGATGGTGATGGTCTTGCCGCCGTACGTCCACTGCTCTTGGTAAATTTCCAAATTGTCCGGTTTCGTATCGTTGTCAAACCAGGCCGTGACCGGGAATGTCGACACCCCGTCGCCGGGATTGTCTTCGCATTCCAAAAATGTCAGCGCCGTGTTCGCACTCACATCCAGCGACGTCAACTGATTGTCGTCGCATTCCAACACCATCAGCGCCGTGTTCGCACTCACATCCAGCGACTCCAACTGATTGTAGTAGCACCACAACGTCGTCAGCGCCGTGTTCGCGCTCACATCCAGCGACGTCAACTGATTGTAGCCGCACCACAACTCCGTCAGCGCCGTGTTCGCACTCACATCCAGCGACGTCAACGAATTGGAGGAGCAGTCCAACACCGTCAGCGCCGTGTTCGCGCTCACATCCAGCGACGTCAACTGATTGTAGTAGCAGACCAACTCCGTCAGCGATTCGAAATACTCGATCCCTTGCAGGGAGGTCAGGGTGCCGGGGTTTTCATTTTCATAAGTCCCCGAAACATCCAGTTCGGTGATTGCGGCTATCTTTTCCATGTCAGCCGACGTGATATTTTCCGCATCGGAGATATGCCCCAGTTCCTGCAACTTCTGCGCAAAGCCCGGGTCGAACAGGACGGTGAAATCCGTTTCGCCGGATGCAGCCGCCTGGGTGACGGTCAGCCGCACGGTCTCTTCTCCGCATGCAAGATCGACGTAGGCCGTGCGGGAGGCGGTCTGCGTATTCTCGGCGGCCGACAGTTCGACCGTCTGTTCGCCGGCCGTGCCGCTCGCGGGCGTGACGGTCAGCCAGTCGGCAGCGTCCTCATAGGTGACGGTGAGCGTCCAGTCGGCCGGGGCGGTGAAGGTTGCCGCGGCGGTCCGATCTTCGGCGGCGCCGAGCGTGTATTCGGTCTGTCCGACGGTCAGTTCCCCGGACCGGGAAGCGCCTTCATCGTCCTTCTTGCAGCCGGTAAAGGCAAGGGTGGCAGCAAGTGCCAGCAGGTAAAATGATTTCCAGGTTTTCATGACTATGATCTGTGATTGGTGAAAAAAGGTTTGGGAAGGCTATTCCGCCTTTTGGAACTCGATGGTGATGGTCTTGCCGCCGTACGACCAACTCGACTGGTCTACATACAAAGCATCCGGTATTGAATTGTCGTCGAACCAGGCCGTGACCGGGAACTTCGACTCCCCGTCGCCGGGATTGTTTTCGCAGTACAACTCCGTCAGCGCCGTGTTCGCACTCACATCCAGCGACGTCAACTGATTGGAGTAGCAGACCACCGCCGTCAGCGCCGTACAGCCGCTCATATCCAGCGACGTCAACGAATTGGAGGAGCAGGACAACTCCGTCAGCGCCGTGCAGCCGCTGACATCCAGCGACTCCAACTGATTGGAGTAGCAGTACAACCCCATCAGCGCCGTGCAGCCGCTGACATCCAGCGACTCCAACGAATTGTAGAAGCACCACAACTGCGTCAGCGCCGTGCAGCCGCTGACATCCAGCGTCGTCAACTGATTGTCGTAGCAGTTCAAAGCCGTCAGTGCCGTGTTCGCGCTCACATCCAGCGACGTCAACTGATTGGAGTAGCAGGACAACTCCGTCAGCGCCGTGCAGCCGCTGACATCCAGCGTCGTCAACTGATTGGAGGCTCAGTCCAAATACGTCAGCGCCGTGTTCGCGCTGACATCCAGCGACGTCAACTGATTGTCGTCGCATTCCAACTCCGTCAGCGCCGTGTTCGCGCTGACATCCAGCGACTCCAACTGATTGTAGTAGCACCACAACGTCGTCAGCGCCGTGTTCGCGCTCACATCCAGCGACGTCAACTGATTGTAGTAGCACCACAACGTCGTCAGCGCCGTGTTCGCGCTCACATCCAGCGACGTCAACTGATTGGAGCCGCAGTTCAGATACGTCAGCGCCGTGCAGCCGCTCACATCCAGCGACGTCAACTGATTGTTTTGGCAGTACAACTTCGTCAGCGCCGTGTTCGCACTCACATCCAGCGACGTCAACTGATTGGAGAGGCAGTACAACTCCGTCAGCGATTCGAAATACTCGATCCCTTGCAGGGAGGTCAAGGGTTCGGTATACTCGCTCAAATTGTCCAGCTTGATCACATTGGACAGATATTCCATATCTTGTCGCGAGATCTTTTCCGCATCGTAGATATGGCCCATCTCCTGCAATCCGCGGGCGAACGACGGGGCGAACCGGTCGGTGAAATCCGTGATGTCGGTCATGTGCTGGGTGACGGTTACCGGCGCGGGTTGCTTGCCGCAGGAGATTTCGAGACGGACTATGCGTTCCGCCTCGCTGAAATTCCTTCGGGCCGCCAGTTCGACGGTCTGGCTGCCGGCCGTGCCGCTTGCGGGCGTGACGGTCAGCCAATCCGCGTCTTCGCCGGTGACGGTGAGTGTCCAGTCGGCCGAAGCGGAGAAGGTGAGGGTCGTAGAGCGGTTGTCCAGGGCATCGAGCGTGTACTCGGTCTGTTCGATGACGAGTCCGGTATCCGCGGGGCTCGGATTGGGATCGGGGGTTGAGTCGTCGTTGCTGCAGGCGGCAAGGGCAACGGCGGCAGCGAGTGTCAGCAGGTAAAATGATTTCATAGGTATACTTATTCTATATTGAGTTTGTATGTGCGGTTTTTGTCTTCAGTATGGGCGGCTCATTGCCATTGCCGGGCTCCAGACAGACCGGTTGGAAAGGGTTTCTGCTCCTGTGTGGTATATGGGGTGTTGGAAATTTTTGTCCGAGGCAGTGCGTCCGAAGGTGCATGGACAGACTAAAGGTAGGTGAAAAAATCGAGAAATCCGAGGCTCCGAACACCCCGATGTGCTGAATTTGTCAGAATCGCACATTTTTGTCGAATGGGCATTTTCTGCAATTGTTGTTTGGGCACATTTTTGTCGTTTGAGCACATTTCAAGATGCGCCGTTGACCGCCTCCGGCGCGGGAAAACCCCTTGACTCTGATGCACGGGCGCGAGCCCCGATCTTCGGTGCAGGTATTCCCGCCGCCGGGTGTCCGGCCAAACAAAACGGACGCCGCCTCCGCAACGGGAGACAGCGTCCGCTGGTGTGTATATGGGTTTTGGGGGAGGGGCGCCGGTTCCGGATTCCGGACCCTCGCCGGGGCGCCGCCGGTCAGCAGACCGGCTCCTCGCCGGCGATTGCCACGAGCCGGATCTCGGGCCCGGCGGGTCGGAGCAGCCAGCGGCGGAAGGCCTCGCTTTCGAGGCTCCGCAGCCGGAAGGCCAACGCCGCGATCATCTCCAGGCTGTACAACTCCACGCCGTGAACGATCCGCAGCGTGCGGCCCCTGCGCAGTGCCTCCGAACGGTAGATGGCCCGGATGTTGGCTCGCACGGCCGCCTCGAAGACCCCGAACAACCGGGCTATTTCCGACTGCGTGAGCCACACCTCGCCCCCGGCCGTGCGGCGGACCGTGACCCGCTCCCCGTCGATCGCAATCGACCCCGTGAAAACGCTCTCCATCGCCGTCGGCATTACAGGTCGGCGGGCAGGGCGTTCATCTCGCGCAGGATGGTCTGGTCGAGCACCTTGGCGTAGTGGCGCGTCATCTTCGTGTCGGAGTGTCCGAGCATCTTGGCGACGCTCTCGATCGAGACGCCGTTGGCCAGCGTGTAGGTGGCGAAAAAGTGCCTTGCGCAATGGGTCGTCAGCTGCTTGCGGATGCCGCAGATGTCGGCCAGCTCCTTCAGGTAGGCGTTCATCTTCTGGTTGCTCGACACGGGCAGCAGCACGTTGTGCGCCACGCACTCGGGATCCGTGCGGTAGCGCTGCAGAATCCGCGCGGGGATCTCCAGCAGCGGGATGTTGCACATGTTGCCGGTCTTCTGGCGCGGCTTGCGGATCCAGCGGTGGCCCTGCATGTCGGTGACGATGTGCTCGGGTGCGAGCTGCTTGATGTCCGAGAAGGCCAGCCCCGTGAAGCAGCAGAAGATGAAGAGGTCGCGCGTCTGGGCCAGCCGCGGGATGTCGATCTCCTTGTGCATCAGCCGTTCGATCTCCGCCTTTTCGGGCATCTCGCGCTTGACGGGCTGCAGCGAGAAGCGGATCTCGGCGAAGGGGTCGCGCTGCATCCACTCGCGGGCCAGCGCAATGCGGGTGATCTTCTTGAAGTTCTTGAGGTACTTCGTCGCCGTGTTGTGGCAGCAGCCGCGGTGGGTTTTCAGGTAGAACTCGAACTCCTCGACGAAACGGCGGTCGACTTCGTCCAGATAGAGGTCGTCGCGGTGGTAGGTGTGGCGCATGAACTCCTGCGTGAGTTTCATGCAGGTCTCGTAGCGTTCGGCGGTGGCAGCGGCCAGATCGATGCCCACCAGCTGGTGGCATTTGTCGTTGTGCTCGCGGAAGAGCTCGAAGAGCGTGTGGCGGTTCGTGGTCTTGCGGCCGAGGTAGAGGTCCAGCACCTGCTGGGCTGTGAAGGGCTGCTCGTCCATCTCCAGGTCGCGGTGGATGCGGATGATGCGGGCCCGCACGGTGTCGATGTAGAGGTTGATGGCCTTGCCGAGCGTGGTGCGGGGCGATGCCTGGCCGCGGATGGCGTCCCACTGATCGGGGAGGATGCTCTTGCGGATGGTGGTGTCGGCGCGCTGGCCGTTGACCGTGATGCGGACGCACACGGGGACCTCCCCGTGCTTGTTGGGTCTCGTCCGACGCACGTAGAACGAGATCCGAAAAGTACTTTTTTGTCGATTCATATACTCCATGTGTTAACGGGTTGTAAATTTACGCCACCGTGTGCAATTTTGGAGTATGCAAAATGCAGAGAATCAGCGAATAAGAACCTTTCTGCGGTGGCAGAATCCGGGGCGGATGGTCATGCCACCGAATTGCCTGCCGAAGAGCTTCCGCAAGGGGGTGTATTTGTCCGACCCCGAAAAACAAAAATCCCTGTAAGTGAGCTACTTACAGGGATCATGGGTTTTTTGTCAAACCCCCTTTGCGGAGAGAGAGGGTTTTGAACCTATAACTCTAACCGCTTATATTTCAGCTACTTTGCTTTCAAAATTTCAAATAGGTAACGAAACAGTAACGATTTTCAACCGTTAAGCCTGTCCAACTTTGACCGCTGTTTGTCTGCCTAACTTTCGGGTTCAAAGATACGGCATTCTTTTGAAACTCGCAAATATCTGATAATAAATATTTTTGGGTTAGTGCAAGGTGCAAGCTATATATATAAATATATACTTGCACCTTGCACTAAAAAAAAGCACTGGGGTACAAATGGTTAAAACAAAATCCGTATCTTCGTAACCGATTAAAAACAAACGTGTATGATAATAACTAACCGTGAAGAAGTAATAGATAAAGCGTTCGGAGTATTTGTCAGGATGAACTACGAGAAAGCAAGCATCATCACGCTTGCCAAAGCCTGCGGAGTGACAAAAACGGGCATCGTTTATTATTTTCCGCACAAGCTGGATTTATTCATGGCTGTGGCAGACAAATACGTGCTAAAAATGCACGAACCGGGAAACAAGTTTGCCGCTCCTGCCGATACGTTGGAGAAGTTCATCGGGCAATACGTGGCGGGGGTAGCCGCTTCCATGAAAAGGATTGTTGAACTGATTGACGATAATAGCAGCCCGCATGATTGTAGCCCTAACTTCTACTACTTTCATTTCCTGTCACAAGTGCGTATGTACTATCCGGGCATCAGGCAGAAAATTGAGAAAATCTACCGACAAGACTATGACCTATGGGAGAAAGTCATACAAAAAGCAAAAAACAGCGGGGAAATCAGAAACGACACGGACGTGAAGAAAACGGCTACCATGTTCCGGCAAATGTTTTTAGGACTGTCATACGAACAAGCATTTCTGAACGGTCTGAACGTGGACGAACTGGCAGAAAACTTTCGCTATATCTATTCGCTGCTTAAAGCCTGATACAGTTTTGTTTTTTTAACCTCTATTATTTTTGAACGTATGTTCAAAATATGGCGTTTTTGTTTTATCTTTGGAGCATGAAGCAAAATTCAGCGACATGGATAAGGTTCAGAAACAAAGAGGAAGCATCGTGCTGCACAAAGAAACAAGGGACGGTGCAGACTACATACGGATAGAATATGCGAGCAGTCAGGCTGTCGCCCAACTGCTCGCCCAAGACACAGGCATGGAAATGACTGGCAACGGCTCTGCATACATAGCGTCAGCCGCTTTCAGCCTGCCGGATTTCTACGACCGCTATTCACCCCATGCCTATATTGATTACAGCCGGGTTTACGTGCGGCATCCCAAACCTAAAAGGGAATACACACTGCCGAAAGGCTACCTCGAACTGCTGGAACAGAAGCGTTACAGCCCCTCGACCGTCAAAACATACCGTGCCTATTTCAGCGACTTCATGGAATATCACAAGGGACGGAA